>ENA-ORLF01000110-ORLF01000110.1-human-gut-metagenome-genome-assembly--contig:-NODE-110-length-39329-cov-7.11809_pt1 | contig 39329 bp, 29 predicted proteins | sample MGYA00243066_ERZ508822 | MGnify/ENA primary metagenome ERZ508822 (study PRJEB26277, sample SAMN04329791) | human gut metagenome | biome: human-associated habitat | host: Homo sapiens | place: USA... | reverse complement strand
GTCCTTCCGGCCCCCTGGGGGGACGGGGAGCTTCCGAGCGGGGGCCTCCCTGGCGGCGCGGGCCGTCCGCCATCGGGCCGCGGGGGCCGCGTCCGCGGTCGCCGGCTTCAGGACCTCTGGGGCCTCTGGGGCCGCGGTCCTTCATGTCTCCCATGCGTTTGGCGGCTTCCGGGTGTTCCTTGGCCCATTCCTCCCGCATGGCCTTCTTTTCCTCGTCGGAAAGCTTGCCGTCGCCGTCCTTGTCGAACTTCTTCAGAATTTCCGCTTTACGGGCTTCCTGGCGGGCCTTCATTTCCTCCATGCGCTTGGCGGCTTCCGGATTATCCTTGGCCCATTCTTCCCGCATGGCTTTTCTTTCCTCTGCGGAGAGCTTGCCATCGCCGTCCTTGTCAAATTTCTTCAGGATGGCGGCTTTCTTGGCTTCCTGGGCTTTTTGCAGGTCGGCCTGCAGAACGGCTATTTCCTCATCGGAGAGCTTGCCATCCTTATCGGTGTCATACTTGGCCATGACAAGTTCTTCCCCGATGATCATCATGCCGGGGTTGATTTGTCTGAGCTGGAGTTCCCTCTGGTCGGAGCGGGGACCCTGGCGGCGGGGGCCGTCGCCCCTGTGGCGCGGTCCCTGCCTCATTTCCGGGGCCGGCTGGCCGTCCGGAGCTCCGGGCATATCCGGGGCGGGCGGGGGCGCATCCTGGGCGAATGCCGAACATGCGGCGAAGGCCGCAGCTAATATCATTTGTTTGGTCATAATTTTTGAGTGGTGAGGTTAATGCGTTTGGAGAGGGCGTCCTTTCCGCACATCTTGCGGCGGTTCGGAAATACCTCCCTTTGTTATGATGAACACCCGAGCCCGGATTTGGTTTCAAAATAAAAATATGGATGTTCCGCGGACGACGGCGGAAACCCGGTGTGACGGACACCGTGCACCAGTCGGGGAATGGGTATGAAAAATGACTGGCTGTAAAAGAAGAACGGCAAAAAAAGGACCGCGCCGGCTGCGGGCGCGGTCCTGAATGTGTCATGAGGGGAAAATTTATTCTCCGGAAATGAACCTGATGTACAGGAACCACCACCGGTCGCCCCCCAGAAGCCAGATAAAGGCGGCGCTAAGCAGGGCGGGGCCGAAGGGGAGATTTTTACCGAAGCCCATGCGGGAGACGACCGCCTGGGCAATCCCCAGCAGAGAGCCGATGAAAAGGCAGAATACGGCCCCCTGCCAGCCTCCCACGCAGCCGGTCATCATCAATATCCAGGCGTCTCCGGAGCCCATGGCTTCCCGCCTTGCATGAATGTCCGTGAGGGTTCCTTCCACGCTTTCCACGTCTTCCAGCGGAAAAACATCCCCGTTTTCCAGTTCTATCCTGTCCCGGTACAGGGTAACGTCGCCGGGGGGCTGCTCCTCTCCGTCAATAACGGCGGAGCCGCCGGAGAGCACGGCCCTGTCCGCGGTCCGGTGGAAAAGCATGGACCAGTCGTGGAGCTGGCCGTTGATCACCAGCTGCAATTCCTCCCGGTCGGATTCCGGTTCTTTCAGGCTCCATGCGGCGGGGGTGTCGAAATGCTCCTTCCATGAACCGAAGAGCAGCTTGCCCAGTTCAATGACCAGCCTGATGATGGCATAGCCTGCGGCCCCGCCCAGAACGGCTCCCTGGAAGGCGTCCGTCCAGGTCATGATCTCCTTGTCCGGCAGCAGGAAGGGGAAGAAGCAGCAGGCTCCCACGCCCGCGGCGGCGGCGGCCAGCGCCTGGGAGCGGTAAACAATGAGATGTTCCGCGTCAATGAAGATGATGACGATGGCCAGGGCGCTCCACACGCAGAGCAGGACGGCGGCGGCCAGGGACGCGTCCGCGTATTTCCAGGCCATGGCCGCGAAGATCAGCGCCGTCAGCAGTTCCACCAGCCAGTAGCGGAAGCTGATGGGTGTTTGGCAGCATGCGGATTTCCCCCTCAGGAACAGCCAGCTGAAGACCGGAATGTTCAGGTACCAGGGAATGGGTTCATCGCATTCCGGGCAGAAAGAGCGCGCCGGATCATTGATGGAAATGCCCAGCGGAACGCGGTAAATGACCACGTTCAGGAAGGAACCTATGCAGGCCCCGACCATCCCGAAGACCAGGGGGATGAGCCATGCCGGAAACAGTTCAGGCATGGGGGGCGGGGGTGTAGGTCCTGCTGGGGGCCTCGTTGATGCGGTCGATCAGCAGGCGCAGCCTGCCGTAATTGCCGCGCCGGATGGGGAAGGCAATGCGCGGCAGTTTGTCCAGATGGGGTTCGTCCGCTTCATCCGGCAGGGGGCCGGTCTGGACCATGCGGCCTCCGGGCAGGATCAGGTCCGCAAAGTCCCGTTCCAGATGTTCCACCCACTGGGCCGGAATGAGGGTGTTCAGGCGGATGGCGATCGTGTCCCCGATAAAGCGGTAGGAATGGAAAATGCGGTAGAACCGGTCGATGTGGTCGATGGCTTCCGCCGGATTCTTGGTGACGTGGATCAGGTGCAGGTCGTCTTCCGAAATCAGTCCCGAGTCTACCAGCTCCACGCGGATGAAGGCCAGCCAGTTCAGCCAGAAGGTCTTGCCGGGGGAGTCCAGCAGGACGATGGGGTAAATGGTGGCTTTCCCGGTCTGGATCAGCGTGAGGGTCTCAAACACTTCATCCATGGTGCCGAAGCCGCCGGGGAACGCTACCATGGCGTCGCTTTCCGCCACGAAGTTCAGCTTTCTGACGAAGAAGTAGTAAAAGTTGATCAGCTTGTTGCTGTTGGCCACCACATGGTTGGAGGTCTGTTCATAGGGCAGCGTGATGTTCAGGCCGAAGGAGCGTTCCTCCCCGGCCCCTTCATTGGCCGCCTGCATGATGCCGGGACCGCCGCCCGTGATGACCATGTAGCCGTGTTCGTTGGCTTCCCGGGCGAATTCCCGCGCCGTTTCATAGGCCGGCTCATCGTGCCGGATGCGCGCGGAACCGAAGATGGATACCTTGCGGATGTGGCGGTACGGCGCGAACACGCAGTTGGCACGGTACATCTCCCGCCCGGCGCGGATCAGGACGGTGAAATCGTGGTCGGAAGCGTCCGACTGCGCCATGTTGATGCCCGTTTTGATATATTCCTGCAAATAGCGGGGGTCATGCCGGGTAGAGGCGGTTTCCGAAAGTCTTTTTACGTCCCCTTCCAGGGCCTTGTAGCTGGTGTCCATATGCAGGGTGGAGGGGCGCTTCTTGTCTTCCCCCGTGAAATCCCTGTTGTCCAGAAAATCAGGATGCTTCATTGGTTTGTGTGTGCGTTTGCCCTGTCACTATGCCAGATGACACACGGTAAGTCACAGAAAAATTGCCGGCATGCGTGAAAAGAGTTGATTGTTGGAAGCAGATCGTTAAATTGCTCCCCGCACGAGCGTTCCCAAAACATGCCGTTGGTCCTTCAGGCGGGTCGCCCCGCCGTGTTCGTGTTGAGGGGAAACCCGGTACATTACATTATATTATGTTGGAAAACGAAACCACTACTGCAGAAGAAACGGCCGTTACCACGCTGGCCCGCTTTGAAGTCCCCAGCCGCCTGGAAAAGATTGAGGATCCGAACGATCCGAACCATCTGACCTTTGTGGCGGAACCGTTTGAAAACGGTTACGGACACACGCTTGGCAACTCCCTGCGCCGCGTTCTTCTGGGCTCCCTTGAAGGGGCTGCCATCACCTCCGTCCGCATCGCTGGCGCCCAGCATGAATTCTCCTCCCTTCCCGGGGTGGTGGAAGATGTCACGGAAATCGTGCTGAACCTGAAAAAGGTCAAGTTCAAGCACCATGGCAAGGAACCGCGCCTGCTTTCCCTGCGCGTGCACAAGCAGGGCGTCGTGACCGCCGCCGATATTGCTGACGATACCACTTATCAGGTCGTCAACCCCGACCAGATCATCTGCACCCTGGACCAGGACACCATGTTTGAATGCGAGTTCCAGGTGCGCGTCGGCCGCGGCTTTGCCACCGGCGACGAAAACAAGGTGCCGGACATGCCCATCGGCGTGATTCCGATTGATTCCATTTTCTCCCCGGTCACCCGTGTGAAGTATTCCGTGCAGAATACCCGTGTGGGCCAGATGACCGACTACGACAAGCTGACCCTTGAAGTCTGGACGGACGGCCGCATCAGCCCGGCAGACGCCATGCTCCAGGCCTCCGCCATTCTGCGCCACCACCTGGACGTGTTCGTCAACTACGACGACAACCAGGTCAACTTCGAGGAGGCTCCCTCCGCCGTCCAGGACGAGGAAACGGCCCGCCTGCGCAAGCTGCTCAACATGAGCGTCAATGAAATCGAGCTTTCCGTACGCGCCGCCAACTGCCTCAACAACGCCAACATCACCACTGTTGGACAGCTTGCCATGAAGAGCGAAAGCGAAATGCTCAAGTACCGCAACTTCGGCAAGAAGTCCCTCAACGAGATCAAGGACAAGCTGCTGGAACTGGGCCTTTCCCTGGGCGTCCAGGTGGACCCCTCCCTGCTGACTGGCCCCGTGCCGCAGGCCAAGCCGCGCCTGGGCCTGGAAGAGGAAAGCCCCGTGGGCCTGGCGGACCTGATTGCCGCCAACATCGAAGACGACGACGACTAAATCTCACAAAACCAACACACATAGAAAAATATCATCATGAGACACGGTGTAAAAACCTCCAAGCTTCAGCGCAATGCCTCCCATCGCAGGGCTTTGCTCGCCAACCAGGCATGCAGCCTCATCCTCAATGGGCGGATCACCACCACCCTGGCCAAGGCCAAGGCTCTGCGCCCCTATGTGGAAAAGCTCATCACGCTTGCCAAGCGCGGTGACGTGCATTCCCGCCGCCAGGCTATCGCCACCATTCACAACACGACGGCCGTCAAGCGCCTGTTTGATGAAATCGCCCCCCTCTGCGCGGAACGCAAGGGCGGTTATACCCGCATCATCAAGCTTGGTCAGCGCATGACCGACTCCGCCCTCGTGGCCATGATCGAAATCATCGATCTGCCCCGCGAAACGGCTGAAACGGAAGAAGCTCCCGCGACGACGGAAGCCACTGCCTGAAGGTAGTTCTTTTGTTCCGCGTTTTAAAAAGCGTCATATCCGGGATTTGATATCCTGGTGATCCTTTCCCCCGCAAACTTTCATTTGCGGGGGAAAGCGTTTTCTTGGGAAGGAGTGTTTGCCTCCGTGATCCATTCCGGAATAGGGGAATTCTATGCAGGTGCGGGCTTTGGTGCCGACCCTGTTTATGGCTTATTATCCCGCCGTTTCTGCTCTTTTCCTGGACTTTGACCCAGTTGATAAACCTAGCACCGTTTCCGGGATGGCGGGAGCTGCCGTGAATGGAAGAGAGGGAAGAGAGGGAAGAGAGGGAAGAGAGGGAAGAGAGGGAAGAGAGGGAAACCGCCCGTGCATTTTCCCGTCTTGAAGGGAGGAATGTCAGAGCAATGGACTGGGTTCCCAATGATGGGGTATTTTTCCGGTTTAGTTTCTACAAACATTGTTCAAGAGTAACCGGGAGCTCTTCCCATGTGGGTACTCATTCCCATGTTACCGGGAAAACCCATGGTTGCCGCGGCTGGAAAAAGGGGCATGCACGGTCGAATTCATCATCCGTTTGTGATGCCTTGATGGGAAATTTTATATGGAAACAAGATAGTGGAGAAGATGGAATATCTCTTTCATCTCTTTCCAGAAACCATTACTGACGGAATGTAGGAATTTTATGTTTCCCGGTAGAACATCTCTGCCAATGAAAAGGCTTGTTTTCCTACAGGTTCTTTCCCTTTAGAATGAATGCCTCCTGAAGAGTCAACCCTTGACTCCGGATTAGTAATGCGGTTAATTGTCTGCATGGCGGTAAATTGCCAATTCGTTTCATTTGTCATAAGAAATCACCCCTGGCTGGCAGCTTCCGTCTTACATGGACTGTTATTGCTTTTGGCCGTGGTTTTATTGCCCATAGGGTATGGAGTTTGTGATGATGTGATTATTGAATGGCTGATAGCCAATGATTTTTCAGGCTGGTGGTATACGGGGCAGCTTCATCCCTGTCTGTCGTTCGCATTGGGATGGGTTTGGGAAAAATTTCCCGGAATTGCATGGTATTCCCTCTTTGCCTACGGGATGACGTATGTGTCTTGGATCATGATCTGCGGAGGGATGTTCCGGGCCATCAACTCTTATGGAAACAATTCTCCATCAAACGCCACATTGCTGTATGCTATTGCAGGCGGAGGAAGTCTGTTTTTTGCCTGTGATGCCTATCTTTACATGCAGTATACTCAGCTGGCATTAACGCTTCTTCTGGCAGGCGTGACGTGTTTGGTTTTTCCTTTCTCTCAAAGAGCTTGGCTGTCCTATATATGTGGTATTTTGTTTGTCCTGCTGGGGCTGGCGTGGAGAGAGAAGAGTATTTATATATTATATCCGTTTTTAACGTTTCAACTGATTCGTTTTTTATACAAATGTTATCGTCGGCAGTGCCCTTGGAGGAGTATTGGCAAATGGGTGACGGTCTTTGTTGTTGTTACCTTGGCTTTTGGAAGTCTGCACATGTTGCAGGATAAGATTCTCCAGGAAAATGGAATGTTAAAACGATCCTATGAGAATATTGATTTGCAAAGCGTCTATATGGATTACCCTGATTTTTCCAATATGGAGAAAGATTGGAAAAAGCTAAATTTGAGCGAGGAAGAAATCCGGTTAATGAAAGCCAATATGTGGTTTCTTCACTCAATTCCTGCCGAGGTGAGACTGGAAAAAATGGCCCGGCTTCATCAGGAAGGCAATCATGCGATTCATGGAATAAAAGCATCGGCTGCTGTCAAGCTGCTACTGATCAGCAAATGGGCCGTTCCCGTCATCATGGCATTGGGCGTGATGCTGTTGACCACACGGAAATCAAATGTATGGAGTTCTCTGCTTCCCCTGGTATTGCTTCTTTTGTTATATGTTTACATAGGAAGGGTTGCCGGGCATGTACTTTATGGAACATATCTGACGGCATTTGTTTTTTTGATTATTTCTCCGGAGAAGTGTTCTTTTATTCCTGCGTTGCACTCACGTAAAAAGTGGTTGTGGATTTTGACCGGCCTGCTGGTTTTGGAAACAGTGGCAGGTTGGTTTCTTGCGCAAAGGTGGAACAGGTATTTGAATTTGGAAACAAGTGCGGGAGAATATCACCAACTCCTGTCTAAAAAGGATCGGTTTTATATTTCCAACGATATTCCGTGCTTGTATCCAAGGAATCCCTTTTTACATACGAAAGAGGTGTTTAGTTTTAATAACAGTCTTTCTCCCATTTCATGGTTGGTTTATTTACCCGTTTATGAGCAGTTCATGCTGGAACGGTTTGAGAAGGGGTGTTGGTTTGCGTTGTTGCATGATCCTTCCGTCTATTATCTTACGGAAAAGCGTGAGTCCAAACTATTTCCCATGCCGCATGTGCTGCAATACATAAGTAAGAAATATGCCGTTGATGTACAGGCTGTTTTGGTGGAAGAGACGGAAAGACATATGGTTTGGAAGCTGGAAACTGTTCCGGATGCGTGAATGGCGCATGGCCGGGGTCCTGTAGCGGATAAGGCTTTTTTGATCGCTCTTGCTTCTTTCCGGTACGGGCGGTATACTGCCGCCTCAACTATGGACGCAGTATTATTGTTTTCCGGACAGGGTGCCCAGAAAGTGGGCATGGGCAAAGATTTGTATGACAAGTATCCTACCGCCAAAGCCCTGATTGAGCAGGCCGACAAGGCTCTGGGGGAATCTCTCTCCTCCGTCATGTTTGAAGGCCCCGGCGAAGAACTGACCCGCACCTGCAATTGCCAGCCGGCCCTGTATGTGCATGGCTTGGCCTGTCTGGCCGTTCTCAAGGAACTGGCGCCTTCCCTGAATCCCGTAGCCGCCGCCGGCCTCTCCCTGGGGGAATTCACGGCCCATGCCGCCGCCGGTACCTATTCCTTTGAAGAAGGGCTGCGCCTGGTTCAGAAACGCGGAGCTTTCATGGAGGAAGCCTGCAACGCCACCAAGGGCACCATGGCCGCCATGATCGGCGGTTCCGATGAGAACGTCATCAAACTGGCGCAGGAATGCGATGTGGACGTAGCCAACTTCAACTGTCCCGGCCAGACCGTCGTTTCCGGTACGGAAGAAGGCGTGGACAAGGCCATTGCCGGAGCCAAGGGCGCCGGATGCAAGATCGCTAAAAAGCTCAACGTGGCGGGCGCCTATCACTCCCGCCTGATGCACAGCGCCATGGTGAAGCTGGCGGAAGAGCTCAAGAATGTTTCCTTCGGTACTCCGTCAATGCCCGTGTACTGCAATTATGAAGCGCGCGTGGTGGAGGGTCCCGACGATATCCGCAGCATGCTGGAACACCAGGTGTGCGGTTCCGTGCGTTGGACGGCCTCCATGCAGAAGCTTGTGGACCAGGGTCACCGCCTCTTCATTGAGCTGGGGCCGGGCAAGACCCTGGCCGGCATGATGGGCCGCATCTGCAAGGATGCCACGGTTATTTCCATTGAAGACGTGCCCAGTCTGGAAGCCGCCGTTGCGGAACTGGGCAAGTAATGGCCGGATTGTTGTTTTTAAACCGCCGGAGCCGTTGGAGGTTCCGGCGGTTTTTCTGTTTCAGGTTCCCTTCCTATTTCCTGCAACGGGGAGGGCCGTTGCCGGAGAATGGGTTTTTGACGAGAGGCCGGGTTTGTTATTGCTGTTTGCATGGAACATCCGGACGCCCACATCAACTAGAAGACGGATGGAGGACGGGACGTTCTTCCCCTGAAAGGACTTGATTTTTATCCGGCTTTGCTGGACGGCGCATGGAGGTATTCTCCGTGGGGAGCCCTCCTTGCGGTTATGGCTGTGAAAAACGGAATGCCGCAGGTCCTTCCGTGTCCAGGAACATATCCATGCGGACGGGTTGCGCTATTTCTCCATGGCCCGGTAACAGTTCAGTGATACTCTGCGGGGTATAGTACGCAATGTATTCGGTTTCAGCAGAAAAGAACGTGTGGGATATGAAAATGCCGGGGTGTTTTCAGCGGTCCGGGGTGTCCATGGGAATTTTTCTGATTCCTCCGGTGAGCAGGTGCATGTACGCCAGCATTTTGCCCATGAAAAACGCTATGGAAGGCAGGAACACCACTTCCATGTACTGGAAGTAGTTCTCCATCACGGAGTGAACAATACCACAGGCCATGCTGAACAGGGCAATGGCGTAGAACAGGAAACTGCTTTTCGGAGGACGGCAGGCCAGCAGGGCGGCCGACGTCCGGGGGCGGGCCAGGCGCTCCTGGCGGCGGAATTCCGCCGTGAGGGGCATCCATGTCTGGCAATGTTCTTCACGGATCATGGTGTCCGGAGGAATTTTTTTGGAAGTGAGCAGAACATGAAGGTCGGCCAGGCTGATGGGGCCGACGACCTTGTCCTTGACGCGATAGTGATATAATGGGCAATGTTGGGAGGGCATTCTCCCTACATAAGGCATGAAAGGAATTCCGTCAAGAAACAAGAGCGGGAGAAATCCTGCGGGAAAGAGTTTTCATTTTTGAACGTCTCTGTTGACCGAACGGATATTTTCTGCATGATACAGAAAGCTATCCTGTTATGAAATTGTTTTTCTGTTTGTTCGGTTTGCTTGTAGGGGCGTCTGTATGTAGCATTTCTGCGGCGGCTGATAGCGGGGACCGGAAGGCTGTTCCGCCCGAATGGGTGCAGATGCGGACCCAGGAACATGTTTTGGCGGAAATCAACCAGGTCATGGGTGCGGCTATTCCCATGCACGTGTTCTTTCTGAAGTGTGATGCAGTGGAAATGCCTGATCTGAAGCCTTTCGTACCGGGGAAAGAGATGAATGTCCGCTGCGTCATTTGGATTCAACTGGATGGCCGGTGGAGCAGGCTTGGTTCCATTTTTCTGATTTGCCCCCAGGAGGAGTTGTATTATGAAGCCTCCTGTGTTGATGGAATCCTGTGTGTCGAGGCGGAGGGAATTGGTTGGGAAAATGGCGAGGATATTGCAAGCTGGAAGACGAAAGCAGGGTTCTCCTTCTTAGTGCCTAATTATTGCCGCGATCTTCCGTAAAAAAGATAGAGTAATGCTTTGTTTGGTGCAGAAGGATGCGTGGTTGCGGTAATATCCGCAGGTGTAAAAATACGCCATGGGCCGCAACCTGTCAAAGGAGTTCCTGTAGAGAACCGATTTTGACGCTTGCATGGGAAAAATCCGCCTGGGCCGTCACCCGGTTCGGGATGGAAATGACGGGCATGCCCGCACGGAATGCCGCCGTGGTGCCGTTCTGGGAGTCTTCCAATACCAGGCACTGGGAGGGTTGTATCTCCAGATTTTCCGCCGCTCTGAGGAACAGGGCGGGATCCGGCTTGACGGGCAGATTGTCGTCCCGGCAGACAACGGTTCTGAAATAGGGCATGATGTCCAGCTTGTTCAGCCAGCCGTCCACCCAGCGATGGGAGGAGCTGGAAGCCACGGCCATGGGAATTCCTTTTTCCGCCAGGCTGCGGATGAGTTCGCCGGCTCCGGGCAGCAGCCCGGCATGTTCCAGATCACGTACGATTTCCTTCTGGCGGAGCGCATTGATTTCGTCCCAGTCGAATGTCCTCCCCGTCAGTTTTTCCAGATGGTCGCCGGGGTTCCAGTGCGTGTAGCCGCTGCCCAGGCACTGGTTGAAGAGGTCCAGGGGCAGGGGATGGCCGCAGGAGTCAAATACCCGCAGCCATGAAGCGTAAATAGCGTATTCCGTGTCCACCAGCAGGCCGTCGAAGTCGAAGATTACGGCACTTGCCCAGTGCAGCAGGTTCCGCGCCTTTTCAACATTTGCACGGTCTTCAGGAATTGAGTCAGGGGTGGTCATGGGCGGGCGTTTTTTCCAGGCCTTTCAGCATTTCCAGGAAGCTTCTGTGCGCCAGCCTGGTCTGGAACAGGCGGATGGCAATGATGGTGTAAATGATATTGGGCATCCAGGCGCCCAGCCAGGTGGGCAGGTACCCGGCGGATGCCAGGGTGGGGAAGAATTCATACAGGAACAGCATGGCCGCCGCCAGGAACAGCGCAATGCCTATGCCGGACATCGTGGAGCGCCTCTGGAACGTGATGGCGGAGGGAATGGCGATGAACGTCAGGATGATGCAGGAAAACATGCGCGCAATTCTTACGTGCCACTCCGTTTCCAGGCTTCTGAGCTGCTTGGCATTGGTGGATCCGGCCTTGATGATTTCCTGCAGGGCCGGCGTTCCCTGGGTATCTACCCGGACATTGGGGGAGATGAGCTGCCACGGAGTTTCGGAATAAGGTTTTTTCCGCGTTTGATACCCGTCTCCGGAGAATAGGGGAACTTCGTTCGATTCCCGGGGCTGCTGCTGGGGATAGGCACGTTCGATGGCATGGAGGAAGGTCCACGTTCTGGAATGCGGGTCCCAGGAGGCTTCGTCCGCAAACAGTTCGTATTCCATTTTTCCCGGAGCGCCGAATTGTTCTACGCGCACCTGCCTGAAAGGTTCGCCCGGGGAGTCTATGCCGGGAGGATCACCGATGTACCAGATTCGGGATTCGGCGTCATTCTTGTAAATAATGCTCCGGGAGTCGTCATTGTTGTTCTGGCTCAGGGAGGAGAACATGAGCCTTCTGTACAGCGTGGAATTCGGCGCCCAGTGAAATCCGAAGATGCCGAAGTAAACGGCAGCGAAGACGGCCCCGATGATGACCGGGGAGTTGATCCGGAGGAGGGACCTGCCGGATTGCAGCATTCCGGTGATTTCCGAGGAGGAGGAAAGCTTGGTGAGCGCCCACAGCGTGCCCAGCAGCAGCGTGTAGGGCAGGATGAGGTTCAGGATCATGGGGAGCTGGCTCAGGTAAAAGCGGAAAGTTCCTTCCAGAGGGGATTCCAGATTCATCAGGTTCCCCACATTGTCCGAGAAGTCTCCGATGATGTAAATCAGGGTCAGGATGGCCGTGCACATCATGAATGCGGTGAACCAGGTGCGCGCCACATACCTGTCCATGATGCCGGAGCAGTTGTAGAGGAACATGCCCGCGGCGGGGAGAAAGCAGCCGAGGAGGATCAGCCAGGGGCGCAGAAGCTGTGCAAGAGGATATTCGGAAGGCGTGCCGGGGATTTCCCACTGCATCTGGGACCATTCCCGCGGCATCAGGAACCAGGCCGCCACGCCTCCCAGCACAAGCAGGGCAAGGAATGTGAACCATTGGCGGAGATGTTGTGCCGGGTTTGCCATGAAAAAAGGTGTGTGCCAAGAATGCCAGATCACGGAAGGGAAATAAAGCGTTATTTCCCTTCCGGAAGTTGCGGAAAGGGGCTCAATCCCCTGTGGCGGCAGGAGAAGCGGTGCCTGCCAGTGCGTTCATAGGGGCGGACGCACGCCTCCGGAAATGCCGGAGATGCCGCATTTTGCGGGTTCCCGGGAATCTCCTGATAGAAGTTGGTGGTTGTCAACGTAGTCTGGATGGGATAAAAGTTTTCCCGTCAACAATTTTCCGGGTGCTTCCTTTTTCATGTTCAAGCGTCTTGTTCAACTATTCTTCCTGCTCGTGCTTGTTGCGGTAGCCGGGCTGGTGTGGTTTTCCTGGTACGCCTCCACGCCGCTGCTGGTTCCGGTAGGGGCGGCGGAAAGTTCTGTTCCCGCTTCCGGAGAGTCCATGATTATGGAGCCTGTGGAAGCCGTTTCCGCCGACGGTACGGCGATTTCCGGCTATCTGGTGCGCCCCCGCCTGTCTGGCGCGCTGACGCCGCGCCAGAACCGCGTGAGGGACGCCCTGAAGCTGCGGGGCAACATGCCGCATCTGGATGAAAAGCCGGAACTGGTGGTGATTTGCACTTCCTGGGACAACGGCGTGCAGGGTTCCCTTCCCCTGGCGGAAGGCCTGACCGGAGCCGGATATTCCTGCCTGGTCTGGAATCCCCGCGGTAGGGACAATGCGCGGCCATACTGCACGTACGGATTGAAGGAGTATGCCGACGTTACCGCCCTGCTTGACGCCGTGGGGGAGAAAACAGGAGGTTTGCCGCCCGTGGCCGCCGTGGGGCAGGGGTTCGGGGCGGCCGTGCTGTTGAAGGCCGCTTCCGAAGACCCCCGCATCCGCTGCATGGTGTCCATGGACTGCTTCCCCTCCTTGAAGACGGTGGCGATGCGGGAGATGGAGCAGGAGTGGGGGAAACCGCTGTGCTATCCCGCTTTCTGGCTCATGGATGCCGGGGTGGCGTGGCGCGCGGATTTCAGCACGTTTGACGTGGCTCCGGTGGATTATGCCCTGAAGCTGGATTATCCGGCCATGGTCGTCTGCACCAACCAGTATTTTTTTTCCACTCTGGAGGATTCGCTGAGCATTTACGATTCCCTGAAGAACGACAAGAAGCAGCTTTATGAATCCATCCGGGAAGGGGAGCCCTACGGAACGAAGGAACGGACCTTCCTCCATGTCATTGAAGGAAAGAAGGGTGAGAAATTTGAGAAAACCTATAAAGTCAACGTGTATGATGGGGATGACGAGCTGCAGGCTGGCATTGCGGAGTGGATTCATGACAATACCCGCATGCCCATGCCCAGGGTGCTGATGAATGAATCCTACCGTTTTCCCGTGACGGTTGCGGCGCCGTCCGGCAGATGAGCCGTGCTCCCCGTTTTGTTTCATGGTGCAGCATAGTGAATATCCCGTGAGTGAATATCAGGACAACAGCGGAGAACTCCGCGAAAACCGCCGCAGGCGCAGCCGTTTCATTCTGCCTGCGCCGCGCCATTTGGCGGCTGTGGCCGTGGGAGGCGTTCTGGCGGCGCTGCTGGTGCATTATCTCGGATTTATTGTTCTGAGCTGGTTCGACCTGGGGATTCATGTCCACAAGACTGTCGCGGAGGAGCCGGCTTCAAAGCCGCTTCCTGAGAAAATCGTTCTGAAGGCGGACGACCGTCCGGCTCCGGACGTGACGGAAATTCCTGAAATGCCGGTGGTTGAGCAGATCAAGGAACTGCCCCCTCCGGAACTGCCCGATCTGGAGGACATGCTTCCGGAACAGGTGGTGATTGCACCGGGAGAAACCAGTTTTTCCGCTGATCCCGTTTCTCCCTCCCCTCCGGAATCCCTCTCTCCCCAAATGCCCCTGGTGGACATGAAATCCATTGCCCAGGGGCTTCCGGAGCTTTCCCCTCCGGAAGCGCTGAAGCCTTCCGCCAGTCCGGCGACCGTCAAGACGGCGGAGCCGGAGATGGTCAATCCGGATGAATGGTACAATAACAAGCTGAAGGGCGCAGGCGGCCAGGACGATTCCCATTTGCCGGACGGCAGCAAGTCCCTGGCCCAGCTGATGGCCCAGTCCAATCTGGGGAAGGACAGCGGGTACAGCAGGCTGGGGGCGGATCTCCTGTTTGAGTACAACAAGGCGGTGATGAAGAATTCCGCCCGTCTCAGCATGCTCCAGCTTGCGGGGCTGATGATGAAGAATCCGGACACGATTTTCATTGTGGAGGGGCACACGGACAGTTTCGGCTCTGAGGAATATAACGCCGTGCTTTCCCTCATGCGGGCGAACGCGGTGCGCCAGTGGCTGCTGGATAACGGCATTTCACTGACGCGGCCCAACGGGGAATGCAGGCTGTACATCAGGGCTTGCGGGGCTTCCCGCCCCGTAGTGTCCACCAAGGGGGACCAGAATGCGCAGGCCGCCAACCGGCGCGTGGAAATCCACATGCGCAAGCCGGGAGAGGAGATTCCCGTCGGCAGTCTTCCCGTCACCCATGCCGTGGACATGAACACGCCCATTGCCCGCCAGGTGCGCGCGGGCGTGGGGGCCAAAGTGAAGATTCCCGCTGCGGCGGAAGGCCGTCCCGCCGTTTCCTCTCCGCCCTCCCGTCCTGCCGCTCCTGCTGTGAAACCTCCGGCAAGCCCTCAGCCGCAGAAGGAAGGGATTCCCGTGGCAGAGCCCGTGCCTGAAACCATCCCGTCCGCGGAACCGGTGGAGGAGGATATTCCCAATGCCGAACCGGTGGAAGACGACATTCCGCTGGCGGAACCCGTGGTGGAAGCGAGCGGCGCTGTGGGAATGAAGGGAGGACTGGCCTGAGATGGAATTGATGCGTTTTCTTCCGGTCCGGGCACTTCCGCTGCCCGGAGAGGCCCGGTACCTTTTTTCGTTCGATTTTGACGATACCCTGTTCACCCTGGGCGGTACTGCCGGGGAGCGCCGCAGTTTTTTCCGCCTCATGCGTGCGCTCCGGGCACGCTATGGCGTGCTTTGGGGCATCAATACGGGGCGTGACCCGGTTTACCTGAGGGAGGGCCTGATGGACATGTTTCAGGATGATCCGGAAGCGTTTGCCCCGGATTTTACCGTGACCATGGAACGCAACGTCCATCTGGCGGATGCGGAAGGCCGCCTGATGCCCGGCGTGTGCTGGAACGATGCATGTGCGGTTGCCCATGATTCCCTGTTTAGCCGGTATGGCCGCATGCTGGAGGAGCTGATGGAGCATCTGGAAAAGCAGTTTTCCGGGCTGGAGCTCCAGAGGCAGCAGCATGACGCCTTTTCCCTGGTGGTGAACGATGCGCGGGGGCTGGATGCCGTGTCCGGCGTGATTCATGGAACGGTGGCTCCTTACGAGGAAATCGTCACGCAGAGGGCGGGGCCTTACCTGCGTTTCAGCCACCGGGATTACAACAAGGGAACGGCTCTGGCTTTTGTAGCGTCCCGGTTCGGCATCCCTCATGCTCATGCGGCCATTTTCGGCGACGGGCACAATGACCTGGACGCCATGAGGAATTTGCCGGAAGCATTCCGTTGCTGTCCGTCCAATGCGGCGGATGAAGTGAAGGCCATGGTCGCTTCCGGCCCCGGCTACATCAGTCCACAAGCGCGAACCATGGGAGTTCTGGACGGCCTGGTGAACGGGGCTCTTCCGCATTTCGGCATGCGGACGGATGTCTTGAAGGCAGCGGAACGGAAACGGGGTGCGGATGAACCGCTTACTGAATGAGCTTCTTTGCCGGGGATTGGGAAGCGGCGCATTATATTGTGCAAGGGACGGAAAGAATCCTGTTGACAACGTCCTTTTCCCATGCAGGAATAATGTAAATCTTTATTTCTAATTCCATGCATGTTTCTTCGTTGTCCCGCAAGGCAGGCAGGGGCTCTGCCGTAGGATGGTTCCTGGTGTTGCTGTTGATTTGCGGCGCCGGCGCCGGATATTATTTGTATCAGGACAACCAGGAAAAGAAAAGGGTGGCGCAGGAGTTGACCGCTGAACGCCAGGCAAAGGAGAAAGCCATGAAGGCCGCCGCTGAAAAACAGAGAAAGCAGCGGGAAAAGGAAATAAGGGAACGCCGGGAGAAGGAGCGTGAAGCCGCCGAACTGGCCAGGGAAGAAGCGAAGAAGAAGAAGGAGGTCCTGGAACGGGAGGCGGCGCAAAAGCTTCAGGAGCAGGCCAAGCGGGAGGAAGAGGAAAAGAGGAGGAGGGAAGAGCTGGAACGCCGTGAGCGGGAGGAACAGGAGCGCCGGCAGGAAGAACCCGCCGAGGAGGAAGAGCCGGAACCCGAGGGGCGCTTTCCGCAGCCCGTCAAGAATCCCATGCCGGATCTTTCCGTGTACGCCACCGTCTGCAAGGATGAAATACCGATGGATGCCGACAAGCCCCTGGAAACATGGTCATGGGACAAGGCTGAAAAATTGGCGGGCATGGAGGAATTCCCTTCCGGCAGTACACCGTGGAAAAGAGGGACGGATGACAAGCGCATGGATGGCCTGCTGGAAAGGTGCCGTTCCTGGAAGGGCGACAAGCCTTCCACCCTGAAGGCCTGCCCGGCGGCAAAGGATTTTCCCGGAGCTCCGGAGGATGGCGCTCCGCTCGTGAGGCGCACGGTGGAGATAGATTCCAACATTACGGGCTGGCACAGCACGGGTCTGTATGCCCCGCCGGGATCGGAAATTTCATGTTCCCTCTCCGGGGCGCCCAAGGAGAGTTCTCTCGGAATCCGCATCGGGTGCCATACGGACAGCCTGCACAAGCTGGATGCCTGGAGAAGGGTTCCGGAAATAACGGTGCAGGTTCCGGCGGACCGGGGACGCGTGAAGCTGGTGAATCCGATGGGCGGCCTGGTGTATGTGAACGTGGGCAAGCGTTCCAAGAGGGGCCGGACCTTCAAGGTGCAGATTTCCGGAGCCACTCCGGCGCCTCTCTTCATTTTGGGGGTGACCACTCCGGAACAGTGGGCGGCTCAGTTGGAAAATTGCAAGGCCCCGTGGGGGGAAATTCGCATGCCGCGCCTGGTGATGACCATGCCGGTGGAGCAGTTGAAACGCTGCCCCGACGTTCAGAAGGTGGCGGAATTCCTGCAAAAGAACATGGCGCTCCAGGATTGGATCATGGGATGGGATACCAAGCCGGACCGCCTTCATCATCCCATGCGCTTTGTCGTGGACAGGCAGATTTCCGCGGGGGCCGGGCACTCCGGCTATCCCGCCATGGCGACGACCGACTGGACGAATTCGATCGCCAGCGGCGCCATCGTCAATTCCGGAAGCTGGGGGCTTTGGCATGAACTGGGGCACAACCATCAGGCGCCTCCGTTCACGATGGAGGGGCAGACGGAAGTTTCCGTCAACATTTTCTCCATGCTCTGTGAAGTCATGGGGACGGGCAAGAATTACGAGTCCTGCTGGGGCGGGGGCATGGGGCCGTACGGCATGAGCTCCGAACTAAAGAAATATTTTACCGGAAGCCAGACTTACAAGGACGCGCCCAACAAGGTGCAGCTCTTCTTCTGGGTGGAGCTGATGTACCATCTGGGGTTTGACGCCTTCCGGCAAGTGGCCCTGCAATACCATGACAAGCCTTACGACAACGGCAAGTTGAGCGATGAAAAGAAATGGGAATGGGTGATGTCCGCCTTTTCCAAGGTGACGGGGAAGAACATGGGACCCTTCTTTGAAATCTGGCGCATGCCCGTTTCCGAACACGCCAGGGCCAAAATGAAAAACCTGCCTGTCTGGCTGCCTTCCGGCGATTATCCCGCCTGTTATACGCGGGATGAATAGAAGAGGGGAAATGGCCTGGAAACGGGCTTCTCCCCGGTGCCATACTCGCGTCTGGACGGTTCCGGCGGCGCGGATTAGGATGCCGGGGTTGAATGAAATTGCTGAATGACTGGCTGGGCTTTTTCAAGCCTCTTCAGGTGAAGAACCTGCAAATTTTCTGGTCCGGGCAGGCGTGCGCCCTGATCGGAATGTGGCTGCAGGTTACAGCCATGGGGATTCTGGTTTACAGCATTTCCGGCGGTTCCGCCACGGCGGTGGGTTTGCTGGCCGCCCTGAATGCGCTGCCCTTCTTTTTAGGGGGCATGCTGCTGGCCGGACTGGGCGACCGCTTTGACCGCCGCAAGCTGCTGATTATCGTGCAATCCGTGCAATGGCTGGTGGCGGCGGTCCTGTTTCTTCTGACTTTTGTGGATGCCCTGCAATTGTGGCATTTGTATGCGGCGGGGCTGGTCATGGGCATCAACCAGACGGTGGGCTTTCCCACGCAACAGGCGTTTGTGGGGGACCTGATTCCCCGGAAGCAGCTCCAGGAGGCGGTGGGGATGTATTCCCTGGTATTCAATACATGCAGGGCGGTGGGCCCGGCTTTGGCTGGCTATATCATTGCGGAATGGGGGGCGGCCACCGCTTTCGGCGGCAATGTCCTGGCCAGTCTTCCGCTGATCGGCTGCCTGGTTTCCCTGAAAGGCCGCATTTCCGAAGCCGCCGCGCCGAAAAAGCAGCGCGGTTCCGGCAGAAAGGTTTCCGGTCTCAAGGCGGTATTGTCCACCCGCAGCCTGCTGTTCATCATGCTCAGCGCCCTGATCCAGAATATTTGCGGGCAGTCCCTCTACCAGATCGTTCCGGCCCTGATGCACGGGAATCCCCGCAATACCGGACTGATACTGGGAGCGGTGGGGGCCGGGGCCATGGTCAGCATCCTGCTGGTAATGCCCTTTGCGCGCAAGAGCGACAGGGTGGGGGCCAAGCTTTCTTCCGGCACCCTGTGGATGGGGAGCGCCCTTTGCGTAGCCGGCATTGTCAACGTGGTGGAGGTGCAGGCCCTGTGCTTCTTTTTTGCGGGGCTGGCTACCTCCACGCTGTTTGTTACCTCCTCTTCCGCCGTTCAGCTTCTGGCGCCTCCGGAAAGGAAATCCGCCATTCTGGGGCTTTTCAGCATCGTCACGATCGGCGTGCAGCCGTTGGCCGCCATGGGCTGGGGGGCCGTGGTGGATTCCCTGGGAGTCCAGGCGACGATCATCATGGCCGGAGGGCTGGAAGCCCTGTTCTCCATCTGGATGCTCAGCGTGCCTTTCTGGCGCAATTTCAGGTTTACCCCGGATGACTGCCCGGAAGGAGCATGAAGGATTATGGGTTATCCATTGTCATTGAAAAATGAATTGCCAGCATTTTTCCGTTTTGTTAGATGTTGATAATGGAAGTTTGTTTCATGAAGTTCCTTGCTGCCGGCATTGCCTGCTGCAGGTTGTCCGGTGCAGAGTTGCCCCTTCCGGAACCTGCGCCGCTGCAGGGGCGGCAGGTGTGTTCCATTTCTGTGGGAAAACAGGGAGCGGGAAGTGCCATTTTTTCCCCTGATGGGAGCCGCCTGCTGGTTTGCGGAAAGGGCGTGCCTTCCCTGTGGGCTATTCCTTCGGGAAAGAAAGTCGCGGATTTGGTTCGCCCCCCTTTATGGGACGAGCCTTCCTTATGGAACAGTTTTTCTTTTTCCGGCGATGGATCACGCATTCTGGCGGAAACGGGCAGGGGGCAGAATGGTTATTTTTATACCGTGTGGGATGCCGTGGCGGGAACTCTTCTTGGAAAGACGCAGGGGCCTTATAAAAGGCAAGCGGTTTTCCAGGGTTTGCTGAGTCCGGATGGCTCCCTGTTTTTAGGGAGGGGAAGTGTAAAAGGCTGGACGGTACATGAAGTGACGGAGGAAGGCATCAGTCCGTCATTTCGTCCCGTATCGGAGAAGGGGAAGTTTTTCACGTATTCCCCGGACGGAGGCAAGGCAGCGTTTTTTGATCAGGACGGGTATGTAGCCGTTTGGGATTTGTTGCAGGGAAAGGAACTCTGGAAGAAACCGGGAAGAAGAAAAGGCGCTTCCGTAGACGTCGTCCGGTTCAGTAAAGACGGTTCGGCAGTGTTTGTAGCAGACAGGATGGGAGAATGTGCGGAAATATATGATCTGGAGCATCATCGGATTCTGGAGAAAACCGGGGTGGCTGACCGGCAGACGATTTCTCCCTGGGGCTCCATGTTCGGCATCGTCAAACCATTTTCCAGAATATGCTTTGATCCCGAAAACAAGGTAATGCGGAAGGTGGATTTGCCCGTTTCCACCATGCGCAGCCAATTGAGGGAAACTTCAGGCAAATTGGAAAATCCTTTTAGGGCGAAGAGGAGTGCGGACTTTGAATCAAATAATCCGCCGGATATTTTTTATGTGACCCGGGACGGGCGTTATGCTGTGATGGCGCAGTTTTCCGGATGCTCCATGTATAATTACAAACCGGCAGTGTTGATCTGGGATATTGAGAAAAAGAGGGCCTCCGGGGATGTCGTGTACTGGTTTCCCTTCATTTTCTACATGGAGATTTCTCCGGGGGAAAAATATTTGCATTTCCATGGTGGAAACAGGGCGCCTGAAGGAGTTGTCTCTTTCGCCTCGGGGACGCCCATGAAAGCTCCGGGAAAAATCCTGGCTTTTTCCGCGGACGATTCCATGATCGCCTGGCTGGACGGCGAGAATGTGAGGGTTTGGAAAATATCCGGAAACGGAGAGTCCGGCAATTAATGCCCGGTTTCTTCCTCATGCTCGGAATAGCTGATGCCCAGCATGCAGATGTCGTCCGCCTGGTTGGTGCAGCCCGTGAATTTGGCTACGCAGGTAAGGGCCTGATGCACGAAGTCCTTGGTGGTCTTGGCCGTGGAATTGTTGAAGTAATCAATCAGGCGTTCCACTCCCATTTCCTCTCCTTCCGCGTTGGCGGCTTCCGTCAGGCCGTCCGTGTACATCAGGATGCGTGAACCCGGAAGGAGGGGAAACTGGGCATTCTGGTAGGCGGCGTCATCCAGCAGGCCCATGGCGATGCCGCGGGGCAGGGGCATCTTGCGTGCGATTCCGTCCGGCCCCAGCACGATGGGATGCGGGTGGCCCGCCGTGGAGGCGGTCATGACGCCCGTTTCCAGGTCCAGGTAAATATAAACGGCGGAGGCGAACATGGTGGTGTTGGCCCTTTGCAGTATTTTGGAAAGCTGGTGGTTGAGGGAAGTGAGGAATGCGGCGGGATTGTCCGCCAGGTGGGAAAGCTGTTCCATCAGGCCCCGGAGCATGGAGGCGATCAAGGCGGCCCGGATGCCGTGCCCCATCACGTCGCAGACGATGGCCCCTACGCCGGAGTCGCCTACGGGGAAGGCGTCGAACCAGTCGCCCGCCACCCCTTCGGAAGGGGTGAAAATGTGGTGGAAATCCGCCTTCCGGGTCACTCCGTGTTCCGTGCGGGAACGGGAGGGGAGCTCGTAGGGGAGCAGGGCGAACTGGATTTCACGGGCCAGGTCGATTTCCTTTTCCAGGGACTTGTTCCGTTCTTCCAGAATGCGGGCCGTTTCCCTCGCCTTGATCTCCGTCTTGACCAGTTTGGTGACGTCGCTGGAAATGCCCACGATTCCCTTGAGGTCCCCGTTGCGGCCATACCACGGGAATTTGCTGATCTGGCTCCAGGTATCGTCCCTGTGCAGCCATGTCTCATGATGGAGCCGGGCGCGGATGGGGCGGCCGGTCTTCATGATGTCCAGTTCCTCGTTCCGGGAAATGTCGGACATGGTTTTGTCAAAGAAATAGGCGTCCGTCCGTCCGGTCAGGTCCGCCGGAGTGGGGACGCCCAGCTTGTTGGCCGTGGCCGAGTTGGCCAGAACGAAGCGCGATTCCCGGTTCTTGAAATAAATGCTGTCCGGAATGTGTTCAATCAGGGTATGGAACAGGTCCCGGTCCTCCGCAGCGCGCAGTTCCGCCGTCTTGCGCCTGGTGATGTTGACCCAGACGCCTATGAGCATGACGGGACGGCGCTGCTTGTCCCGGCGAGCGATGCCGTTGACCCGGACCCAGCTCCAGCTTTTAGAGTTGAGCTTCTTCATCCGGATTTCGATGCGCATGGGCATGTGGGAATGCCCGTCTAGGTACCGGCGCACCTCCTGGGAGAAAAAGGCCTGGTCCTCCTCATGGATGGTGAGTTCCGGCTGGGTGAAAATATTGGGGGCCTTTTCCTTGCGGCTGGCCCCCATCATGGTCAGGCAGCGGTCCGTGTAGTGGATGACGCCCGTCTTGATATTCCAGATGTAGAATCCCTCTTCCGCCGCTGACAGGGCCATCTTGATCTTGTCCCAGGTGAACACCTTCTGGGCGGAATGTCTGTTGCGTGAGGGCGGCATATGCAGTTGCCGCTAATCTAACGACAAAACAGCACCCTTGGCAAGAGACAAAATAAGGGAATCTTATCCCGGCCGGAAGGAGGGCCCGGAAAAGACATGCCGGGAGGTTTCCGAACGGCTTTCCTGAAATCTTCCGGGATCGTAAAACGTTGAACGTTGCGGAAAATGCTATTTCCGGTGTTCTTCCTCCTGGGACTGGAGGAATTGCAGCTCCTTTTTCAGAACACTGCCCACGCGGTGCTTGGCAAGGTACACCTGGGCGATGGTGACGCCAAGCTGCCTGCGGACCTTGGCCGCATCCCATTCCCTCAGCACGTAGTAGTCGAAAATCTGGAACTGCTTGGGGGACACCTTGGCCTTGACGCGTTCCAGCGCGGCCTGCAGAAGGTTGTTCTGCCATTCCCGCTCCCATACCTGGTCGAAGTTGTTCTTGCCTTCGTCCGGAATTTTGTCGATGGGGTGTTCCTGGGATTCGCCGGCGTCAGGATTCATCAGCATGGCCGTGTCCTTTTTCCGTTTGCGGAACTGGTCGTTGATGCGCCAGCGGGTCATGTTCCAGAGCCAGAGCTTGAAAGAGCCCTGTTCCGGGTTGTAGATGTTCTTCTTGCTCTGCTTGGCGATGGAAAGAATGGTCTCCTGCACGACGTCCCAGGCTTCGTCCTCCCTTAATCCGGCCTTCAGCGCCACGGAGTAAATGAGCCGCCAGTATGTGCGGTAAAACTCATCCCAGGTGCGCTGGTCTTCCCAATTTTCCAGACGTGCAATCAGGCTTTTCCTGGTATGCTCCGCATACTGGGAAAGCGTATTCTCATCAGGCTGGGACTCGTTCTTGGGTTGCAATGGAGGCACATTCATGTTTTATCATGAATTACGGATGAAAGTGAAGTGAAAGCCGAGTAATGGGAGCGGAATTTTCACGGCGGTGTTATTCATTCACTACGCTTTTGCGGGAAAAATTCTTTCAGGGAAACGGATATGATCAGGAAAACGTCCAGGAGCAGGGGATCTTCGGTAATCGCGGCCCTGATTGTGCTGTGCGCGCTGATAGGCTACGGTCTGTCGGAATGGAAACTGCTTCCGGACACGATGGAGGCCGTACCCGCATCCCGGCAGGCGGCGGAGCAGGGAATGGCGCCGGAAAAGATCACCCTTCCGGAGAAGGGGGAGCCCGTCAGGATGCTGACCATGAATGCGGGCAACTATTTTGTGCCGGAAGACCCGCGGAGAAGCAATTTTCAAGTGAAGTACAAGCCCGTGGAAGCGCGGGAGGCCATAGCGGAGCTCGTCAGGCAATCCGGCGCGGAAATCGTGGGCCTGTCCGAGATGGGCGGGGAAGCCGCCGTGAACGACCTGCAAATGCGGTTGAAAAGAAAGGGTGTGCAGCTGCCGCACAAGGTGCTGGTCATGCGGGACGGTGAAGACCGGGGACTCGCCCTGTTGTCGAAGTACCCCATTGTCAGCAACCGATCCGTGACGGATATGCCCGTACCGGGAGAAGCCAAACGGCGTAAAACGATGCTCCGCGGCATTCTGGACGCCACCGTAAAAACGCCGGATTCCCGCCAGTTCCGCCTCATAGGCGTTCATTTGAAATCCCGGCTGAGCCGCGACGGCTCCGCGGAGGAAACCCGCAGAAGGGAAGCCTATGCCCTGCGCGACTACCTGAACGGCGTCATGGCCTCCCAGGACGGCATGCCCCTGTTGTTATACGGAGATTTCAATGACGGCCCCGTGGACAGTTCCGTGCAGGTCATCCAGGGACCGGCGAAAACGGATTCCCGCCTGAACCGTCTGAAACCCCGGGATTCCCGTGGAGAAACGTGGACCATCTATTACGAAGACGGCGACACCTACCATTCCTTTGACCATATCTTCATCAACAACACCCTGAAAAAACGCCTCGGCCGCAAGCCCCCCATGGGCGTCCTCGACACTCCCCCCTCCCGCCAAGCCAGCGACCACCGCGGCATATGGGTGGAGTTGAGATAGATATATTCCATTATACTCATTTGCATTGAGTTATTCAGGATACTTCATAATATGTTAGATTGTGAATAATGTTGAATATGGGGGAATTATTGATATATTGAATTAATTGTAGGTAAACGGTTATACTACTGTCGAACAACTGATAACTAAATATTATGGAGGAAATGACTATTGAAGAGCTAAGTTCCATATTCTTAGAAAAATTTAAAAATCCATTAGGAAGTCCTAAAATAGCCCTTTTTTTAGGAGCCGGAGCAGACATAAGTTCCGGCGGTATATCTTTTTCAACTTTTAAAAGAAACTTTTGCCAACAATACGCCAAGAATCGTCCCATTTTTGTTCATACACCAGAACAGACTATCGATGAAATATTCGACAGCTATTTTGAAAACCTAATTCAACCTGAAAACAGGGCTCATATTATTGATCAGCTCTTTCAAGGATTGAAACAACTCGAACCGTCCGATGCATATAAGATTTTAGTTTTGATGGCTCAAAAAAGGATAATCAATGCCATCATCACTACAAACTTTGACAACATGCTCGAACGGGCAGCCGAATCTCTAGGACTTCCAGTATTTCAAATATTTAGTCCTGGAATATCTAAGCCATATGATTTTCATCATTCCAATTCTTTTCTCGTTCCCTACATAAAACTGCATGGAGATCTTTCAGCGCGAAGCCATATCGTGCTTACAAGAGAAGAAATAAAGAAGGGCAATTATGACCACGACATCTTGATCTTGTTTAAAGAAATACTGAAATCTCATACATTAATCATGGCGGGATATAGTGGCTTTGATGACAAAGTTGTTGAAATCATTGAAAAAAATGCAAAAAAGGATTATATATATGATTGTAATATTAGATTAGATAAAAAATCTCCTTTATTTCTGAAACTTGGTCATAAAATTAGATTTGTACAGTCAACTTTTGATTCATTTATTGAAAATGTCTCAAAGTCCATACTTAATAAACCATCATTTTTGAGATTTTCTCCAACGATTATTGAGAAACTTTTTAAATGGAGATTAGAATATTTTAAAGAACAATTTTATAATGACCATCTTTCGTTGGCATTTTTTAAGAAACCTATACCTAGAAAAAAAGCGGAAATTCATATAAATGATTTTTTAATATCGAATCGTCCATTATTGATTATAACGGGTAAGAGTGGTGTAGGTAAATCAATTATTGGAATTAATACTTGCAATTGGCAAAAAAACTCCGATCGTAATCTTTTCTTTTTTATAAAAGCTAAAAGTCTGGATAAGCCAGAACTTGATGTTTATATAGCAGAAAGTCTAGGAGGAATAGGAAGTGAAGCAGCTTCTGTTATTTTTTCCATTGAAAATTGGCTAGTAGAAACAAACCACCATCTAATCATCTTTCTCGATGGATTAAATGAATATTGTTCTTCCATAAAAGAATGTGTCGATCTTTTCAGAAATACATTAAGACTTATACTGCAACTTAAACCTAACAGCCCTATAAGGCTTATTATTACCATACGAGAGGAAGTCTGGCACAAAGTTTATCAAGATGTAGATCATTTTTTTCTCAATAAGATTCTCAACAGAGAAGGAGTGGATAAAGTTTATTCCGTAATAAATATTACTTCATATTCCCATGAAGAATTCAATGAAGCACTTTCTAGGTTGTCCGATTCAAATTTAAACGTTTTGGACAAAACAGCCATATTAATGGGATACGAACAGTTGCGAGACCCGTTCTTTTTCAATGCTATTTGTAACAAAATTGATACGATGGACATGCGTCAATCTCTTTTACATGTCTTTGAATATAGTATTGAGGACAAGCTCGCTACATGTGGCAGCATTGTTCATATAAATTTAATAAAAAGCAGCTTATCGAACATAGCGCTCAAGTGCTTTAGTGAAAATAAAACTTTTACATTAAAAAATTTTTGCTGTATTTCAAAAGCCGATGAATTAGAACAAAAATTGATAGATCTGGGCTTTGTGACAAGAACAGATGCGGGAAAATTGCGTTTCTCGCATGACAGGTATCATGAATATTTTTTATCCAAATCTTTTGGATTTGGAGATGCTCCCGATATTTCTACGTTTCGAGGGTTGCAGAATTTTATAGCCAATTATAAGGATGAACCCTTGATGATTTCGGCTGCTAAAATGTATTTCCTATTGAATCCAGATGAGGTGAATACTCTGGAAGATGCTCTTTATACTTGTTTTGCACAAGATAAATATGACTTCTTAATAAGTAAGGATACTCTTTTTCTGTTCATTAAAGAAGTTTTAATAGAATTATCTATTGATAATCCTCCATTATTAAATTATTTATTGGAAGATGTGTTGCAAGAGGAAAGAATCAAAGAATTAGAGACAGAGCTAATTCGCAGTCTTAATTTGATCATCGTTCATCTTCCACGTGAAAATGGCATGCATCTATTTCAAAAAATCATCCATAACCGTGAGGATCTTTCTTCTCTGGAGGCGGAAATATTTTTAACAGATTACATTTTGGATTATTACTGCTCATTGGAAAAAGAAGTTAATCTACTATTAGATGCACCATTTGCCGGATATTTTAACGATCCATGTCTTCCTGTCTGGAAAAAAATGATCCGGTGTTTTAGCTTTGTTGAAAAACTGGGACCGTTTAATCAGAATAAATCAGAACATGAAAAATTGATTAAAGAAATTTCTCCCATCATATTTCTTTATGCAAATTCATATTCGGAAAACGATTGTAAATCGTTTGCGGATTATATTTTGAAATTTTGTAATCGATTATTTTTTAATGCATCGTCATTAGAAATTCAAGCATTTTTTAATAGTGATATAAAAAATAAAAAATATTTTATATCATTATTCGAACATTTGGAAAATGGTAATATTTTAAATGAAAATCATTATGAATGGTTTAAAAAATATATAACAAAAATAGGTAATAACTGTGAATTTCATCTTTGTAAACTAGCCTTTATTTTATCTTCAAAGAATGATTTAGAAAAAACAATAGATTTCTGGAAAAAAATATTTGAATCGTTCAATAAAGATACCTCTCCAGAAGAAGTGGATTTTATGCTAGCTACCCTTCTTTACTTATTTGTAGTCAATGAAGTTTTGTATACACATGATTTTAATACATATTTCGAAAGGGTACTTGAACACTGGTCCCGGATTTTGGAGTATGCACCTGGACTTATTAGGAGCCAATGGAGGAATATGAATGACGATTTTGACAAAATCTTTGAAGATGGCTTTAATCCGATAGCGTCTTATATTTATCTTCAGCCTGCCGCAAGAAGACAATCATTAAATTATTGCCGGTACCAGAAGAGTTGTCATCCGATAGACGGTTCCTTATATTTTTCGTACTTGAAGAAATTCTTGGAGAATGGAGAAATAAGCAAGGCGCTACGTATTATTCATGCATTGTCCTCTCATATAATGTTGTGGCCTGAAGAAGGCTTTTCCTATTTGCCTCTTATTGCAAAATCCAATGACCCTCTCATACGAAGAGCGTATATCAGAGTGCTCGCCGAGTGTTATCACAGATACCCTCTTCAAACATTGCAATATTTAAGAACACATGGTTGTGAGCTCAGCGATGATGAAATCGGAAAATTAAAGATTCGTATTGACCCGCAAATTGGATATAGGCAAATAGAAGATTTAGAATGGGCTAATATAGCCCATTTCTTTCTTACCGTGTTATCTGATCATAGAAATCAATTCTACAGTATATTGAAGAAGATTATTGAGGCTCAGAGCATCCATGATGCTATCAGGCATGTGTTTTCACTTCGACCGTTTCATTAAATCGGAATAGACATGTTCGAAGATACTGAAAATGAGTTGCCCGAATAAATTAATTTCTTCATCCTTGATAAAGATAGGGGGAGACATCATGATCATATTATCATATAGTCCCCCCTGTGTGATAATAAGACCATGGGACAGTTTTTTAGGAAATAATGCCGTTTCTACTATTGAGTTGGCCAGAGAAGGTGCTGGTTTACCCTCGTATTCAATATCTAAAGAGAATGTAAAACCCAGATTGTTGATATTGCCTATGATGTCATATTGTTCTTTTAAATTCTGAAGTATTTTGTAAATTTTAGAACTTTTTTCTTTAATAATGAATCTCATTGGCTGATTTTCCAACAAATTGAAAGTTGCGTTGCCTAAGGCACAACCTAATGGAGATCCTCCATAAGTTGCCTGTGCAGAGCTTGAGGGCCAATTTTCTTGGTCCAATATTGGAGTTTTGGCCCATACTCCTGATAGAGGGTAGCAACCATTCGTAAGCGCCTTGCCAAAAACAATGAGATCTGGAGCAATGTCGTAATTTTCGAAAGCCCACATAGTCCCTGTCCTATAGAATCCCATTTGAATTTCATCAGCAACGAATAAAATATGATATTCTTCTAGAATATCTTTTAACTTTTTGAAATATAGTGAGGGTGCTGGAATATAGCCACCTCTACCCAACACAGGTTCCGCAATAAACGCGGCCATATCCGTTCTCCCTTGAGAATCTGTTAAACCAAAAGATGTCGATAAAAACATGCGCCTAATTTGTTCAACACAATAATAATTGCAGTCATTATATTTTTTATTATAGGGGCATCTGTAGCAATATGGAAATGGTATGAAGATGCTGTTTGTAGTTCCTCTGAAATTGCTACGGTATCTATAGCTCGCACTTATTTGAGTAGCTGCAATGGTACGTCCATGATAACTCCCTTCAAAAGCAAACACTCTTGTTTTCCCTGTATATGCACCTAAAACCATAAGAGAGGTGTCAATTGCTTGGGCACCTCCTACGCTGAAATGGACTCTTCCGGGTAGATTGAAACTCTTCTCAATTGAACGACAGATTTTTTCAGATAGCAATACTCTTTCCTCACTCAAAAATTCAGAACTGAGACAGGGTAATTTTTTTATTTGATCATGAACAGTTTTCATATGAATAGGACTTCTATATCCAAAATTTGCAGCACTATTGAACATTTGGAAGTCTAGGTATTTAATTCCCTTTTCATCAATTAGGAAGTGGTCTGTTGATCCATAGAAAAATTTTTTAGGATTTCTTTTGGACGAAGTGTCTCCCTGTGAACCATAAGTGTTATCAATTCTATTTAAATCATTTTCCTCCATAATATTTAGTTATCACTCATTTAGGAGAAGATTCTTAACCTTCTCCTTGGATGAAAATTTTGGAGAATGACTTTTTGTTTGGCGGTGCTGACGTGGGTGTAGATTTGGGTGGTGGCGAGTGAGCTGTGGCCGAGAATGGTTTGGATGTATTTGATGTCTACCCCTTCTTCCAAGAGGAGGGTGGCGAAGGTATGGCGGAATGTATGGGGTGTTACGGGTTTGAGGATGCCGGATTTCAAGGCCAGTTTTTTGATCATGATTCTTACCGACTGGGAGGAGAGGTTATGGCCCCTCCGGTTGATGAAGAAGCATGTGTTTGGCCGCGATGAGGACAGGCAAAGGCGCTGGTATTCCCGCAGGGCTTCCAGAATGGCCTCCTGGCATATTTGGATGACACGCTCCTTGCCGCCTTTTCCATAGACTTTGATGAAGCCGTTAGCGAGGTTTACGGAGGAAAGGCGCAGGGCACATAGTTCCGATACCCGGATGCCGGTGCCGAATAAGAGTTCTACTACCGCAATGTTGCGGATGATTTCCTGATACTGGTATCCCGTTTTGCCGGAACAGGCGTTTTTTTCCCGGTAGAGTGTCGTCAGGATGGAAGTTACTTCCATGGAGTCCATCACGGGAGGGAGCAGGAAGGGGACCTTGATGTTGATTTTGAGTTTCCGCATGGGGTTGATGAAGTCGTCGTCTTCCATTTCAATGAAGTTCAGCATGGCTTTGAGCGTGGCCATTTTCCTTTTCATGGTTTTGGGCTGGAAGCAGGACAGCGATTTGACGTATTGCTTCAAGTCTTCCGCGGAGATGGAAGGCAGGGAGCAGACCGACCTTTGATTGATCATGAAGCCGGCGAATTGCCGCAAGTCGGTTGCGTAGGCTTTCAGGGTCTTTTCACTGAGGTTTTTTTCATATTGGGAATGGAACAGGAATCGTTCGATGGTTTTTTCCAATAGCGATGAGTGTGATGTATTTGGCATGACGGAACGGAATAGTGAGAGTGCCGCACGGGTGCAAGGTCCTTTTTGTGCCTGAATCAGGCAGGGAGGTTCGAGCCATCGGACAGGCGCAGTAAAAAAGCGGGAAATAAAGGGAAAAGGGTGGCCTGCAAAGTCGGGGAGGAGCGGTTTTCATGAATAGGACGAAAAAGAAAATGGCGGGCAGATTTTTACTTTTTCCCGCAAGCCGATTTTTCATGAAGCAAAGGAGGCATGAGGCCGTTGGTCCACGTCCTGCTGAGTTTATTTCCCCTGTTCTGCGTTTTCCGATGGAGAAAGGCTGCCTTCTTGTCCGGAAGAGAGTTGGGTAAATTAACTTCTTTAAACTGTTGTTGCCGTAAGGGAAGACGTTGCTTCCATCCGATTGCAGGAAAGGAAAAAGGAAGTTTCAGGGAGGGCTCCCCCCGGGCACCGCTGAGTAAGTTTGTGATTCTTTCCGGTCTGATTTTCTTTATCCCTGTTTTTTACGGGAAGACAGTGGCATGAAAGGATAGGGGAACTTCCGGAGAGGCCACATTAGGGGATATCGGAGAACTTTCCTTCCTATCCCCCTTGGATTGTGGGGATTGACCCAGCCGGAAATGTTGTTTTTCCGGACGGATGATGCCGGCAGGAGTTACCGGGTGATGAATACCCTGTGGAATTTTATTGGAGTGCGGACATTTTCGGCCTCCCCGTTTCTCAAAAAATGATTGCCGTGGCCGTGTGAAATGGGTAGCATACCAAAAATCGTTGTTCAATCCTGCATGACCTGTATGAGAAATTTTTCCGCACATTCCAGAGCTGCACATTTTCGTTTTTCCGCAGGGGGCAAAGGGTTTACCTTGGTGGAATTGATCGTCGTCATCACCATCATGGTTGCCATGATGGCTCTTGCCGCCAGCATGCTGAGAGGCGGCGGCCGGGCGCAGGGGCTCCAGTCCGCTGTTGAAATGGTGGACGGCATGGTGCAGGAGGCCCGGCTGGATGCCATGGGCAAGGGAACCTGGAGCCGCCTGATTATTGTCAGCACCCCCGACGACGCGAGCCGGAATATGCGCACCCTGGGCGTGATGTCCAAGAATACGCGCACCGGCAAGTGGCACCTTGTCAACCGCCTGCAGACGCTTCCCGCCGGATTTTATATCAGCCCCACCTACAGCACCCTGCTGGAAGGTTCGGGCAAGTCCAGGGCCAAAAGCACGTACAAGAGCTTTTCCAGCCGGGACGGACAGGATACCGTCAATCTGCCCGGCAACGGCCTGACCGATATTTATTTCATCGAGTTTGACGAGGAGGGCCGCATGTCCCAGCCGAATGCTCCCACCCGCCTGGTGGTGGTTTCCGGCTCTGCCGGGGACGGCAAGGAAGAACGCCCCTCCCCCATGACGGACGGCAAGCCGGGGCTGGCCGGCGGCATCGTGATTTATCCCAAGGGCAATATAAGCCGCCTGAGGACGGATGAGCAGGTGATTCCCCAATAATTTTACAGGATTTTATTACCATGTTGACCAATTGTATGAAACAGGTTCGTTCCAAAGGGTTTACCCTGACAGAGGTGGTGCTTGCCATCGGCGTGGTCGGGGTGCTGATCGTGGTGTTTATGGCCATGTTCATCCCGGCCAGGAGAACGGTCCAGGCCGCCCTGACCATTCGTGAGGCGGACCGCATCGTCCATGCCCTGACGGCGGAGCTTGGAGAGCTCCGCAATTCGGAACGGGCGGCGGGCAATGCAAAGAAGTCTTCCCCCGGCAGGTATGTTTCCGCCTTTGACAAGGCTTTTTACTGGATGCAGTTTACGGCAAAGCCCGCCACCACCATTCTGGTGTACAATTACCGGGCGGATTTGTCCAAGCCCGTGCGCAAGGACGGGACGCCCCAGCCCTGGCTGGAGGACGGCGGCAGCATTCCCGGCAAGAATTCCGCCGTGGTTACAGGCGTATGCCTGGCGAACAACAAGGACCGCTGGAATGATTTCAAGGCCCTGGTAGGGCCCGTGTTCGCGGTGCGCATGACCCAGCTGGTGGTGGAGCGCATGGATTCCAACGCCTACGGCTACAAGCTGGCTCCCAAGTACGCCGTGATTTCCAACCCCTACAACCGCGGCCGGATCATTACGGACCCGTCCCAGTACGTGTACACGGCGGAGAAGGGGGGCGGCGGCCTGAATCTGCCCTGGGGGGCGGAAGTGCTGTACCAGGCGGAGTTTTTCCAATTGCTGAATACGGACCCGGAACGTTTGCAGAATACAACGTGGGAGAATTTGAAGACGCCGGTGTTCACGCGCAATCTTGCTTTCCGCCGTTAACCGCATCATCAAGATACTGAAAGAATCATGAAGACATTTGCCAAAATCAAATCCGGCGCGTTTACTCTGATTGAACTGCTGGCGGCCATGACGATCACGACGATTCTTGTGCTTGTGATCGTGGCGCTGACGTCCCGCGGTGTGGATATCTGGAGATGGGTGCTTCAGGACGTGCGGACGACGACCCTCGCCCGTACGGCGATGGATACCATGACCAAGGATTTTGAGAGCATGCAGTTCCGCCCCGGAAACCCCTTTGAATGGATGCTCGTGCAGAGGGACAGCGATCTTGCCGGCCGTGGCGCCCGGACCGCCTCTTCCTCCCAGGGCAGGGGCCGCAGGCCTTCCGCCGCAGAGTCCCGCGTCAATATGATGACCATGGGGCCGGAAGGAGCCAAGATTACGAATGCCTCCCAGTTGATTTTCTTTACCACGCCCACGGACCGCAATCCGGCCAAGTCCAGCATGGACATGAGGAACGACCGCATCATCGGCGACGTGAATTGCGTGGGCTACAAGCTGCTTTACCGTGACCAGATTCTGGACCGGGACGCCACGTCCGAGTCGGACGGGTTCCCCGTATATGCCCTGTACCGCAATCTGGTGAGTGCGGAGGATACCGTGCGGGACCTTCTGGGCAAGGAGGACCTTTGGGCCGCCTATTCCCGCTTCCAGCAGGATGAAACCATTCCCGCCAATTTCCTGGTGGAGAATGTGGTGGAAATGACCCTCATTTTTGAGGTAGATTACCAGAAGAAGATCGGCAGTTCCGGCAGCAACAAGTCCGACAAGGATGCGACGCAGAGGGCGTCCGTCCTGATTCCCGTCATGACGACAGGCGCCAACCGCCTGGGGTCCTGCTCCCAGATGGACGTGTACGGCAACCGGCTGGACGTGATCGGCAGCGGCATGAATATTGACGATTTAAAGTCGGGCCGCGTCACCGGAGTGACTATTTCCATGACGGTGGTGACGGATGAAGGCATGGCCCTGGTGGACCAGATACGCAAGGGGCGTCCCGCTCCCTCTCCGGAGGAGTTTTTCGAACGTTATACCAGATCCTTCACCCAGCGCGTTTCCCTTCCCCTGAGCCATTAGGCCCAAGTCCGGAACAGCCGGCGGCCGCCTGTTTTCACGGTGCCCCGCCTTTTCCGGAGCGGCATTCCCTACCTTATTGTTAACCCTGTTTCCGATCTATGCCGGGATTTGCAGATGTTGTAGGCAATTTGCCTCCGTTGCCGGAGATGATTCTTTGGCGCGATCCCGTGGCCAGAAGCGCAGCGGAAGCCATGGCCGTGGATGAGGCCCTGCTGGAGTGGGGGGAATCCGCCGTTCTGCGGATATACCGGTGGGGGGAGCCTGCCGTGACGTTCGGCTATTTTGACGAGGAGGACACGGCCAGGAGGATTTTCCCCGGAGAGGAGTTGCATTTTGTCCGCCGCTGGACGGGCGGCGGCATTGTGGATCACCGGCAGGATATTCCCTTTACCCTGGCCATGCACCGTAGAGACGGGCAGGGGCGCCCTTCAAGCGCCACCTTGTACCGGTGGATTCACGGGGCGCTGGCCCGCGTGCTGAAGGATTGCGGCGTGGAGTGCGTGATGCTGGCCGGGGACGCGCCCGATGGAGGCCGCGCCTGTTTTTCCAGCCCCGTGACCAGTGACTTGGTATTGCCTTCCGGGGAAAAACTGGCGGGCGGGGGCCAGAGGCGCGTGCGCGACGGCGTCCTCCACCAGGGCAGCATCCAGAATTGCCGCCTGCCTGACGGCTGGGACGTGATGCTTGCCTCCCGCCTGGCGGATACGCATATGCTGCGTACGGATTCCTCCCTTTTCCCCGGCATGGCCGCCCGTGTGGCGGAACTGCTTTCATCCAAGTATTCCACTGAAGAGTGGAGAAACGGCGTTCGTCACGGCCGTTCCGCTCATTCCTGATTAATCCCATTGAATTGAAAGACCATGAGTTATTTGCCTGATCCGGAACGTTATGCCGGTACCGATTACCGCCGCTGCGGGCGATCGGGATTGCTGCTGCCCCCCGTGTCGCTGGGGCTGTGGCACAATTTCGGTGCGGAGTCCGATTACGAGAACGCGCGCCGTCTTGTTCACGGCGCTTTTGATTCCGGCATTACCTATTTTGACCTGGCAAATAATTACGGGCCGCCCCCCGGTTCCGCGGAAGAGTGCTTCGGGCGCATTTTCATGCAGGATTTGTGCCGTTACCGCGACGAATTGGTGATTGCGACCAAGGCGGGGCATTTGATGTGGGAGGGGCCGTACGGGGACTGGGGCTCCCGCAAGCACATGCTTGCCAGCCTGAATCAGTCCCTTTCCCGGATGAAGCTGGATTATGTGGATATTTTTTACGCGCACCGATATGATCCGGAAACTCCGCTGGAAGAGACGGCGGGGGCTCTCGTCACGGCGGTCCAGTCCGGAAAGGCCCTGTATGCCGGCATTTCCAAATTCCCGGCGGAACAGACCAGGCAGATCTGCGCCATGCTCCAGGAAGCCCGCGTGCCATGCCTGGTGCACCAGCTCCGGTACAATATGTTCAACCGGGAGCCGGAGGCGGGAGTTTTCTCCGCCATCCGGGAGGAAGGGCTCGGCTGTGTGGCATTTTCCCCTCTGGCGCAGGGAATGCTGACGGATCGTTATCTGGAGGGCATTCCCGCAGATTCCCGCGCGGCGGGGGCTTCCGTCTTCCTGACGGAAGAACGCGTGCTGCAGCATAGGGACAGAATCCGCCGCCTAGCAGCCCTGGCGCGGGATCGCGGCCAGAGCCTGGCGCAGATGGCCCTGGCCTGGGTATTGAGGGATCCGGTCGTGACCACCGCCCTTATCGGGGCCAGCCGCCCCGCCCAGATCAGGGATTGCCTGGGTGCGTTGAAGAATACGCGGTTTTCTCCGGAGGAACTGGCCGCCATTGACAGCACGGCTGATTGACGTACGGGGCTTTTCCTCCCGCGGTTTTGGGCTTTGCCTGCCGGGAAAGGGATAAACAGAATGCCTCAGTGGAGCGGAATGTTCCCGGAAAGCGGCTGGCAGGAATACCCTCCCTGCCCGGCGCGTGATGGATTTGCCGCATCGTGGACGACGGCGGAGGGTGGTCCACGCCCGGTTGCGCGTCCTGGGAGCAGAAGCGGCGGAAGCTTGGAAAAACAGTTTTCACGGAGGCAGGCCATGCTTTGGATTAATCCTCGCAGAACTTGCTTCTTCCTTGTTCCCTTCCGGTTTCGCATCCGTCCTGGTCTTTCCGCAGGAAGGTGAATTTTCCGTCCCGGACAGCGGTTTTTTCTTGGAGTAAAGCCGGGGGAGTGCTATTTTCCTACCACTTTAATTTAAAGTGTACTGACAATGATAACCATCCAGGATTTATTTTGGCTCATCCCATCGGCTTCCGTGCTGGCCCTCGTTTTCGCGGGCGTGTTTTTTTACCGCATGAAGGCCCAGGATGAGGGGAACGAGGTCATGAGAATGATCGCCAAGCATGTTCGCAGCGGTGCGATGGCCTACCTACGGCAGCAATACAAGATTGTTGCCATTTTTTTCGTGCTGATCACGGTCGTTTTCGCCTTTCTGGCCTACTGCCTGCACATTCAGAATCCCTGGGTGCCTTTCGCGTTTATTTCCGGCGGCTTTTTCTCCGGCCTTGCCGGGTATATCGGCATGAAGACGGCCACGTACGCTTCCGGCCGCGTGGCGAACGCCTGCCGCCATTCCCTGGACGCCGGCCTCCAGATTGCCTTCCGTTCCGGCGCCGTTCTCGGCCTGACCGTGGTGGGCCTCGCCATGCTGGACATCGGCGCCTGGTACTGGATTCTGGACTGGTTTTATGAGGACATGGAGCTTTCCACCCGCCTGGTGGTGATCACCACGACGATGCTGACCTTCGGCATGGGCGCCTCCCTCCAGGCCCTGTTCGCCCGCGTGGGCGGCGGTATTTTCACGAAGGCCGCGGACGTAGGCGCGGACCTGGTGGGCAAGGTGGAAGCGGGCATTCCTGAAGACGATCCCCGCAACCCCGCCACCATCGCGGATAACGTGGGCGACAACGTGGGCGACGTGGCCGGCATGGGCGCGGACCTTTACGAGTCCTACTGCGGTTCCATCCTGGCTTCCGCCGCCCTGGGCGCGGCGGCCTACATAGCCGTGCCGGACATGGCGATCAAGGCCGTTCTCACCCCCATGCTGATTGCCGCCCTCGGCACCATCCTTTCACTCCTGGGCGTGTATGCGGTGCGCGTGAAGCGCGGCGCTTCCCAAACGGAACTGATGGCCGCCCTGAACCGCGGCATCAACCTCAGCTCCTTCCTGATCGCCATTGCCTCCGCCTTCCTGCTCCAGCTCATCGGGCTGGACAACTGGGCCGGCATCTGGGGCGCGATCGTGACCGGCCTGGCGGTGGGCATCATCATCGGAAAGAGTACGGAGCATTACACCTCCCATGATTCCTACCCCTGCCGCAAGATCGCCCACAGCGCGAAGACCGGCCCCGCCACCGTCATTATTTCCGGCATCGGCATCGGCATGATTTCCACCTGCATTCCCGTGATTACGATCGTGGTGGGCACCGTCCTGGCCTACGGCATGGCCTCCGGGGACTGGCATTTTACCGGGGCCGAGATGAGCAAGGGCCTGTACGGCATCGGCATCGCCGCCGTGGGGATGCTTTCCACGTTGGGCCTGACGCTGGCGACGGACGCCTACGGTCCCATTTCCGATAACGCCGGGGGCAATGCGGAGATGAGCAAGCTGGACCCGGAAGTACGCCGCCGCACGGACGCCCTGGACGCCCTGGGCAACACGACGGCCGCCACGGGCAAGGGCTTTGCCATCGGCTCCGCCGCCTTGACCGCCCTGGCCTTGCTGGCTTCCTATATTGAGGAATTGAAGATTTCCATCCTGCACTGGAGCGAGGCCACCGGAAATACCATGTACAAGATCAATGACGCCGTGAGCGTAGAGGTGTCCAAGATCACCACCTGCACCCTGTCCGAGTTCATGGGCTATTTCCAGGTGACCCTGATGAATCCGAAGGTGCTCATGGGCCTGTTCGTGGGCGCCATGATGTCCTTCCTGTTCTGCGGCCTGACCATGAACGCCGTGGGCCGTGCCGCTGAAAAGATGGTGAAGGAAGTGCGCCGCCAGTTCAAGGAAATCAAGGGCATTCTGACCGGGGAGGCGGAACCGGATTACGTGCGCTGCGTGGAGATTTCCACGGCGGGCGCCCAGCATGAGATGATTTGGCCGTCCGTGCTGGCGGTGATTACTCCCATTTGCATGGGGCTGGTGTTCGGTGTTCCCGGCGTGTTCGGCCTGCTGGCCGGCGGGCTGGCCTCCGGCTTCGTTCTGGCCGTGTTCATGGCGAATTCCGGCGGTGCGTGGGACAACGCCAAGAAGTACATTGAGCAGGGCCATGTGGGCGGCAAGGGCTCGGAAAGCCACAAGGCCGCCGTCATCGGCGACACGGTGGGCGACCCCTTCAAGGATACGTCCGGCCCCTCCCTGAATATCCTGATCAAGCTGATGAGCATGGTGGCCATTGTCACCGCCGGCGTCAATATCGCCGTGACCCTGTTCTAAACCGGGTGCTTGCTGCATCATGATAACGGGAGTGCCGGGTAACCGTCGGCGCTCCCGTTTTTTATATAGGGAAAGTATCTGCCGTTCAGGGAAGAACGCTGTTTTTTTCTTCTTGATTCGGTTTTCCTGCGGTGTACAAGGGGAGTCATGAGAACTACCCTGCTTTTATTGCTGACGGCCTGCCTTGCTTCCGCCTCTCCGGGAGAAGAAACGCTGAAATCCCTCCTTCAGGAACGGGAACAAATCCTGGTCAGGATGGATGACTTGATGAAGGAGCGCTACAAGTCCGGATTGTGCCATTGGACGGAGACTGTTTCCGCCAGATTGCAGCTTCTGGAGTTCCGCCGCGACCATGCCGCTTCCCTCAAGGAGTGAATAGCCTTCCAAAAGGAAATTGTGGCTCTCCGTGAAGAGAAATACCGTGTGTTTCAGAAGTCACTGGAGGCGGATCCTTCCCTCCGGCTGGAAGCATACCGCTCACAGGAGGCAGAGCTTGCCGCCAAATGCCGCCTTCTGGAAATGGAAAGCCGTGCGGGGGGAGAGAAACAGTAGCCGGTGCATCCGGGGCGGAAACAGGCGTCCGGAGACTGTGAATATTACGGCGGCCGGTTCTTCCGTTTTTTGACGTTCCTTTTTCCGCACCCTGTGGAGAGGGCTCTTTTTCGCCGGCTGGCAGGAAGGGCTGTCTGGATTTTTTTCTGCCATTGACGAAAAGTTTTTTTGACAAGGGCGGGGGAGAGGAGTAATAAACGCGCAGATGCCATTCAGCACAGTACAGCCCTTTTTTAGCAATACCCGTTATTACGGCAACGGGTATTGGTGGCGTGTACCAATGTTCGGACGGTATAAACAAGATGTGCTGT
>ENA-ORLF01000109-ORLF01000109.1-human-gut-metagenome-genome-assembly--contig:-NODE-109-length-39630-cov-7.78244_pt1 | contig 39630 bp, 41 predicted proteins | sample MGYA00243066_ERZ508822 | MGnify/ENA primary metagenome ERZ508822 (study PRJEB26277, sample SAMN04329791) | human gut metagenome | biome: human-associated habitat | host: Homo sapiens | place: USA... | reverse complement strand
AGGTGTATTGCCGCCGAGCCATCGTCCGTCCTTTGCAAGTTCCATCATATTGTCTACAATTCTTTCTGTCAGAGTATCTCTTTCAAATTCTGCAATGACAGCGAATATCTGAATAAAGATTTTATATAGTCCGCTGGCAGTATTGATACCATTGGAGCAAATCAAGAGATTAACATGGTACATTTCCAAGAAATCCATCAGGCGGATTAGGTCGGCTGTTTTTCTGCCGACACGATCCAGCTTGTAACATACGATTGCTTTGATTTTTCCGTCCTGCACATCATGCAGCATTCTTTGAAAATCCGGTCTGTCTGAAAAATATCCGCTGAGTCCTTTATCTTCATATTGCAGGAATTCGTACTCCTCATCCAATCCCAATTCCTTTTTGGCGTAATCCGCACATTGTTTGAACTGAACACCGATGCTGTCACCCTTGTTGGTGATACGAGATTTACGGGCGTATATCGCAACGCCACGGTTATCTTTTTCAACTTTTCTCTGTTTCTTCATGGGTAGTCACCTCCGCTCATATCATACCGCCATCCCGGTTATTCTATCAAGTTTGTGGTCGTTGCCACGAATCCATTCCAGAAACACATACAAGGTTTCTGCATCGAAATTTCTGATTTCCTGTGCGATAAATTCCGCTCGTTTCTGCTGAAAGGCTTCCATAGTTTCTTTGAATTTTTGTCCTCTGTGAATTATTGCAATCAAATAGTTCCCTCCGTTTCTGTCTGTGGTTCCGACCTCGGACCAACTTGGTCCAAAGTCAGATAATGAAAAAAGCTGCTACACAGATGCAACAATAACAGACACAAAAGATTCTGTATCTGACTTGATGCTTCCATGTAACAGCTCCGACAGTTCGGACTGACTAAAATATGTTTGTATAAATATGGGGCTTACCCATCAATAAAATCTTGTATGAAGCAGTATTTAATTTTCATCTGTAACTATCATAGCATGAAATGTCGAAACACGCAATCATGTCAATTTCGCCAAAAAGATTATTCCCAATTCAGGAACAAGCAGCTAATAACAGATTTTCATTTTACCGAAAGTTGCAGCAAAGATATTTTTGATTTTCCAATTGACGCTTGATGATACTTCTGGACAAATTGTCCAGAAGTATCATCAAGCTTATGAAATTCCATACACCTCATCAGGAATTTATAATACAAAATCTCCACGCTTTACTTTGGTGCAAGTTGCACCGTAGCACTTCATCCCAACTTGGGACGAAGTTGATTTTCAGAAAGTACCTGAGCTGTCTTGTGGCCAACCTGTCCACAAGCATAAAACCTAGACTTTCAACTTCTACACAAATTATGTCGAAGTGATTTTCGTTTTTCTGTTTCCTGCATTTTTAACTTTGTGTCAAGTTGGCACGAAGTTTTTCATCCCAACTTGGGATGAAGTTGTATCCGACCATTGGCACTTTCGTTACTTGTGGGCGAATTGCCCACAAGACTTCCTGACAAATTGTCGGGAAGTGAATTGTCACACATCACATAAATAATCAGGGACAACTTCTCCCATGTTTTCATTTTTTCGTTTATGGAAAATTGAACTTCTATGCAAATTGCGCAGAAGTCAGTAAGTAAAAGTATTCAGGATGAATGCGCAGCCGACACCACAGGTGGCGTTCAAAAGGGATTGGGGATGCTTCCCCAACAAGCAATTTACGAAGATTGACCCAGAGGGGAAATCAAGAAAATGAGTAAACCTGTACAGGTTTGCACTGCTTGCCAATTTGTAACGCTCATAATATATGGGCAAAATTATTCCCAAGTTGGTAATAAAAAGCCGGTACACCTCCACCCGAATTGGGCGGAAGTTCCGAATTCGACTTCTGCCCAATTTGAGCAGAAGTTAATCCGCACTTGTACCCAAGTTGGGCACAAGTCATATTGTGCGAAGAAAACTGGCAAGCAGGGCAAAGTTATAGCACTTTGCTCATTTTTGCATTTTCTCCTTCGGCTCAATTTGCAAAATAACTTGTCAGGGAAATCTCCCTGGTACCCATCGACATCAAATGCAACTGGTTCAAAAGGTCCGGAAACAACTTGGCAAGCAGGGGAAAGCGGTACCACTTTCCTCATTTTTGAAAAATCGCCCTTCGGTCATTTTCTAAAAATGGCTTGCCGGTGAAGCATCCTCGGAACCCTTTGACACCAATTTCATTGATGGCTACTCGTTCATTCTGAACGCTTTTCTTATCATTATTTTATAGAAAATTCAGAAAAAGCAATCAGTGCGCTTTGTATAATGAGGTTTCTATTAGCCTATGTAATCTGCAACTCCCCTGAAAAATGTTAGGGTGTTGCAGACAAGTTTAATACAAAAATACACCATGCAAATTACAGAGAATATAGCTGCTTTAGCAAATTGGCATCTCGTCTGGAATCTCTAACTTCCAATCTCCCCAATACACTTTTTTCTGTTTCCGGGCTCCAATAGATTTTTAGATTTTCTTTTGCACGAGTGATTGCAGTATAGAAAATATTGTGTGTAATGCGTTCCTCTGTTTCGTTAGTGATTACAATTTTCACAGAACGATATTCCAAACCTTGAGCTTTATGGATAGATACCGCATAAGCAACCTGAAATGGAACGACCGTGTCAGAATAATCATCATCTTCATCTGTGCTTCTATATTTATCGACGCTGAATTTGATTATAGAATTTCCGCTTTCAGATACATCCATCAATTCAAAATCATATCCCCACGCATCCAATTCATTGATCGCACAATCCAATTCGATTTCGAACCAAATTTTCAGTTCCTCTGTGGTAATACCTACAATACGCCCCTTCGAATTGTTGTGAATCAATGGAGAGAAGCGGTCTGATTCATTAAACAATACGGGATCGCCAACTTTATACAAACCGATGCCCCACTGAATTGCCGGACTCGGATTACTGTTCTGTAAGAAGCGATTGATGTTGTTAATTCCGTACAATCCGTCGTAATTCAAGCAGAGAATAATTTCATCCTCCTCTGCATGGGAGAAAATTGATTCATCCAGACGGACGGAATATTTGCTCTTAACCATAGGCTCCAAAATTGCAATGTCCAGATTACGAACTCTTTCCCAAACAGTCAGAAGGTTTCTATTTTGTGTTCTATATGGATGTGTTAGTTCAAAGATAGAGTCTTTGGAAATGAAATTGCGTGCAATATCAAACCAGTTTCCAAAATAGATTGATTCAATCTGATAAACATCTCCGACAAGAACCAAAAGCTTGAACGTAGCCTTTTCTAACACTTTTCGCATATCAGAATTACTCACCGTACTGCACTCATCAATAATAAGAACATCACATTCTATGTGCTGATTCTTTTCGGAAATAAAGCTTGCGATTGTATTAAACTCTCTGTTGCTGGCGGTTACTCTCCTGCGCATATTGTCTACTGCTGGATGCGTATTCGCCAAATACAGCTTTTTCTGTTTGGAAAAGAAGTTCGAAATATGATTGATTAGCGTGGATTTCCCCGTTCCTGCTGAACCATAAATAAGCGCAACTTGCGATTTTGCAAACATATTTCGCAATGCTTCTCTTTTCTCTGGAGAATCAATAGAATATGAGCCTTTGTTCATCCAAGAATCAACAGAGCCAGTATATTGTGCAATTCCGCTTGTCGTCAGATCTCGTAATTTTTGAATTATGAATGCGCTATCATCCGCATATCCTTTGATGTACACAAAATCATGAAAAGTCATCAGCTTTCTGTGTTCGTGTTTGGGAAGATATAGCTTGCGATTGTATGTACTAATCAACGCATCAATATTATCAAAACCTACTATATCCTTTTTGGCTGTGAACAACATCCCTTCTATTTCTGTGTTATTTTGGATTTGGCGTGCGAACAGCTCATGTTCTCTATCTTTTTCCGATAGGCAGTCCAGCAAATCATATATGCGTGGGTTGTGGTTTCTCAATGACGTACAAAACGGCATTTTATCAAATGGAATACATCCATAACTTAAATTTAGCCCCGACAACAGCGGGCAGCCATCATTCCAACGTTGCCACTTGATAATTCTGTTATTCAAATGGTACAGTAGATATTTAAGAATGTTGCATCCAGGCTTGTTGGATAAGATTAGCTCCCTACACTGATCAAGTACATCGAAGATATGAGACGTTCTTGTCTGACTCGTAATCTGATTTTTCACAAAACTATAATACTGTTCCGAGCATACAACCAGCTCTGATAGCGGCATTTTTATTTCCGTTAGAAATCGCATCAATTCGGTATACTCTTTTGTCCCAGCATTGATTTTAGAATGATCTCCGATAATATCTGCAAAGTTATCTAATTCACAGGGGCGTATTGATACATTCCAGCCGTCGATAACTTGGATGGTCATATCTTTTCCTAAAACATTGATCGAATCATTACGAATCGACAGTTTCACCGCATAGTTACTTAGTATTTCATAACGTGAAAAGGCGATTACTCGGTCAAATTTGCTCATTTTACTGTTCGCCGCAGTAAATGTAACTTCATAGTATATTCGCTGATTCACAAAGAATGGCTTAATTTTTTGGATATAGTATCTATCTGAATATGTGCTTGTTGAACATCCTGGGCTTGGATAACAAATCTTTTCTACAATTTTCTCATGATACTCTGACAGTTCTGTATCCGTATCCAAGGGAAAATCCTCAATATTATCCAGAACATGAAGCCCATATGTATCATTAAGAAAGATTTTTATTTTCAGAAGATACTCATAATACTTCAGCATTAGTCTCTCAGAACCATTTTCATCTAAAGTATAATGAGACACCGACTTTTGAAGAAGCTCATGAAATTGGTGTAAAAAACGGAGGTCTCCTCTTGTTTGCAAATGCTTCAACGCTTCAACATTTAGAGCATAATTATTGGGATCGAGGTCTGAGCCGCCAGCATATACTTTATCTGCAATATATTCAACAAAATTGCGTAATTGAGCCAAAATATTCTGGCTCAATAACCCACGTTCTGAGTCATCAAATCTACTGATATTTTTACAGATCACTTTGTCGGTAGCCAGTATTGCACTGTCGATTTGCATCATATTTTTTCCTCCAATCAAACGAATTATATAAGCAAAGCAAGCAATGTTTATCAACAGATTGCTTGCTTTGCAAAGTGACTATTTTTCAGGTTCCAATATACCAAGCTTACCTTCGCTCAAGAGCACATGCCTATTCAATCTGAACTCAGTAATGCCACGAATGCTTAGATTATCAAAATCAACATAGAACTCACGGGAAAGGAAGTTTACAGCTGCCCCGTTCCACACTAACAACAGTAATGCCCCCAGTGATATGGTCTGTATCTTGAGATCCAAGACCCGGTGTATATCTTTTATTACCTGGAAATATCCTTGACGTTTGTTTGGGAAAGAAAGGCACACAACAAGGGCTGCGTTATCCTTTTTGCCCAAATTATTTCTGGAATGCATAACAGCTATGTCATCCAAAATACCTCTGGATGCCTCCAAAGTGTCCCTACCAAATTCGATTTCAACTACACCGCTGCACTTAGGCTTAATTTTACTGGAATAGACAGCATCCATTCTCGTATAAATATCGCCGGCTCTGCTGATAGCACATTCATGATTTAAGGCAATAATCAGATTTCTAACCAATACATTAGGAACCATTGAACGCCCATCATAGTGAGAAATTTTTTCGTAAATTTCTCCCATAATGCGGTCGCTTTCCTTTTGAAATTGGTGGTTCCAATAGATTTTGTCCACTTCCTGAACAAAATACTTATGCTTTACAAGATTCTCGTAATTGATGGGCAGATCAATGTAATCGTCTGACTCCGGAGCGGAAACTTTCATTTTATTATCCGCCTTAAAAATAGCACCTACAGGACAACGAGCAGCACATAGACCACAGCCGATGCATTTGCCATTCTCTATTTCAGGCAGTTCTTTTTCAAAGTTCCATTTAATCGCATCAAAAGGGCACACATTTAGATTTCGCTCATACGGAAAATCACTAAAAGAGCCACAGCTGATTTCAGCATCAATACACCTTATACAGCGCTGATCGGAGCATCTAAGACACGCTGCTGTTATCCATTTTTCGTTACACCATAGCTTTGCAGGCTCATTATAATTTTGCTCAATATCTCGAACATTGGAATCACGCAAAGCAGAGATAACGGTGCGCTGTTTTGCTTTAGTTAAAAGTGGCATTTGCAAATCCCTCCAATCGGTTTAGTTCAGAAATATCAAAGGTTTTTTCATCATACACAATGGTAACAGCTATTGTAAGCAGTGTTTTCAAGTCTATAATGCCGATATTGTAGCCAAACGCAGTCTTGAAATCACTCATAAGATTGGTAACCTCAGCTCTGTCATTTGGTAGGTAATATCCAACCGCTAAAGAAGTTGTCTCTGGCAAAGTAGGATGCGTCCCTCTTGATAAAAGAATCACTTTATTTTCGAGCGCTTGGCGGATTGCTTTTAAAGAAAGATGCTGCTCTTCAGTAGGAGACTTGATTTCAATAGGAATACTTTCCTCCGAATCGACAATGATTGCATCCCAACGAGCACCGTTATCGCCAGGTCTGGATGCCTGACAATCCAAGCCCATTACTCGAAACAGCATTGCTACAAGTGGATAAAATTTTGTCTGTGTATCCGTTATGCTGTCGTCAAAGATTTTATCAATAATATCCTTCTTTCGTTCACCGACACTCTTTGCATCCAATACTTGCTGGACAAAGCTATTTACTTCCACATCAGAAGTGGAATGTGCGCCATTGGTAGAAATTGTCAAGCATATATTATTGACATTCGCATCTGTTCGTTTTATGTCTGGCAATACATCTGTATGTGTCTGTGTGCCTGCAATTTCTCTATGAATCCCCAACGCTTCATCCACAACAGAACGGTGCAGCGTTTGGTAAGGAGAAAAAAGGAGTTCCTTTCCATTAAGAACATCAGCACACACAACTTGATCTTGCCGCATTGTTTCTTGAACGGGTGAAGTATCATAGCCTGCACGCAAAAGCATTGAATACACCCCCAAACGAATCAATGAATTGCGAGTGTGTTCTGAATAGCTGTAATACTCATCCATACGCAAATCTTTTACCTCACGAAGGCTGTCAGCCAAATCAGCACCATGCTGTGTTAAGCAAAGGCATTCCAGGGATTTAGGTGGATACAGTTTTCGTGTACGCTGGCTTTCAACCCATCCACACGTTTTCATAAATGCGATTGGTAAGCGTGTTGAGTTATCCGGAAGTGTCGGTTTTACACCTAAATCGTCACATAATGCTTGATAAGCATCTTGATAGCGCCCATAAGAACCTCTCAGTTTCTTTAAATAAGTGATCATTCTGTTGTACTGTGACTTATCTAAATCATCAATAGACATAGGCCCAAGGCATAGCTCATGCTTATACATAATCCCGCCTAAATCCTGCAATGAGAACAATGTAGCCTTGAAGAAACGAACCTTTTCGTCGTATTTGACATCCATTATTTCTTGGGGATTGTTGATTCCCAGTACGCACTGCTCATATAGTGGTAACACATCATCTGCCAAAGCTGCATGTTCACCAATGTAGGTAAACACCAGTGGATACGAATTGTCTCCAGCAGAAGTAACCCATCCCAACAAACGAAACACTTCTGCATACATTTTAGCGTTCATTTTGGTGGAATTAAGGCTATCATTTTCGGTATTACTCAAAGCCAATGCTGCATCTCCGGCATAACCATACGCAGTCATCAGCTTCGTTTTGGCGATAGTTGCAGCCATATCATCTAAATCGAAACTCGGTGCATCTTTGTACTCTTTGTATAACTCTCTAAACACCTGCACCTGAGTAGTATATTGAGTTCCTGGATTTCTGAATCTAATCATAATTTATTCCTCCATCAGAAGCAGATTTCATTGTTAATATTTAATTATACAACAAAAAAGGCCATCTCTCAAGATGACCTTTTTTGCATAAATCGACTAAATTTAAAATTCTGAAATTATTTTTCTATATCGGCAATTCTCTGTTCAGCAATATCACACCACTGCTGTTCAAGTTCTATACCAAGCCATTTTATGTGATGTCCTTCAGCATTAAGCTTCTCGCAGCATACTCCCAATGTACCAGAACCGTGAAACGGATCCAAAATCGTTCCATTATAGTGTCCTTCACCATCTTTCGGACAAAATGCCTTAATCAGTTCCATGATGAGTGATTCAGGCTTTTGAGTTGGATGTTGTGTTTTTTCTTTTTCAAAGCGTTTTCCTGCCAATGTTGGAAAATCCCATACATCTCCACGCATTGCACCTTTAGGATTCGGCTGCCATATTTTTGTAGTACCATCGGCAGCTTTGTATTTCACAGGGGATTTCAACCGTTCTGTGCTTTTATATGGCATACGAACATCATCCACATTGTACGTCCATTTTTTCGGATTGTTTGAAAACCACAAGAATGGCTCGTAGTGGGTAGCGGGTTCCTTCTTTGAACGAGAAAATCCGTTTTCATAATGCCAAATGTTCATTCTACGATAATGCAAGCCTGCATTGTACATAGCAACTTGAACAAAGCCAATATAATCGTGGATACCAAACCAAAGTACGCTTCCTTGGGGCTCAAGTAGCTTTTTGATTTTAGCCATTCGTTCGGCTGTTATAGCGATAAATTCATCCAAAGGTAGGCAATCGCTTTTGTTGCCGAAATCCTTATTAATATTGTATGGCGGATCTGTAAGGATTAAGTCAAAATGAACACCTTCATCAATAAGCTGGTCGAGAAGAACGTCTGAATTACCGCAAACAACACCCGTTAGATTACTTGTAATCATTTCTTCTCCTTTCTAAAAATCAAGACATATTGGTGATGTATATTTTCTACATAAGCAAAAGGATAACCATACGGCAACAGACTTTTGTGGTTCTGAAGCAATATTTTTGTTCCTTGGAGTTTTAATATACCGCCACCAGGAATACCAGCCTTATTTAATTCATGAATCAAATCACTATGAAAACTTATGTATTCCGATTTATCTCTAAAATCAGAAACCACGATTGCCATGTACTTTCCATATTTAAGGGTTCTGGCACACTGGAGGAACACTTTATTAACCAGAATTTCCAGAAACTCATCATAGTTTTCAACATTTCCTAAATCTTCTTCGCTTTCCGAATATTTTGTTTCAAGATTATTTGCAACACGATTCTTTTTAACCTTCTGATCTTGTTTGTTCAGAATTCCCCAATATGGAGGACTTGTAACCATAAAATCCATTGACTCAGAAGCAATCTTCAAAAGTTCTTCGCATGAGTCGCCATTTATAAAGTGATGTTTTTTGCTACTTCCTTCACCAACCTCGGTCTCCAGTCTCTTAATTGACAATTCATGCCATACAGGAGAAAGTTCAATGCTTGTACAAATTCTACCGTTTACTTCGCAAGCTTTGGCTGTAGAACCTACTCCGCCAAAGGGATCAAGAACATTCATTCCTTGCTTGGTAAAAAAGTTCACTAATTGTCCTATATCTTGGAATGAATAGGGAGCCGGGTGAAGTTTTTCAATTTGTGCTTCCGGATGATTTGCACCAAGACCTTTTTGGTAAAAGAAACTCTTGGTCTGAGGAAGCCAATCTTTTCCGGTCAAATCGTTTAAGTTGTTTCTTGCATCAACCACGCCATTTACAAGCTCTTGATAAGTATCAGTTCCCATAAATGTTTCGATTTCACCTATCTGATAATACTTTTTCCCGCCTTCATGTATAACGGTAAGTAAGCCTTCTTTTACTACTTTTTCAAAGGAATGTCTGGATAGCTCCAGCAACTGCATCGCTTTGTTTCCGCTTATTAGTGCGGTATGTTGTAAATCTGTCATAGACAGAATATTAGTTTCTGCGTTCATAATTATTTCTCCATCACTATTGTCCCTGTTATCTTAGAAGTACAAACTTTTCTAAAGTCAGGGGAAATATATTCTACAAGATACAATGTCAAAATTATCGGACATTAAGAAAGCGTTTCATTATCCGAAACAAAGTCCATTACATCACCAATATTGCAATGTAACGCTTTACAAATTTTATCCATTGTATCCATTGAGACGGGTTCATTCTTTCCCATCTTTGCAATCGCATTTGTGCTTATTTTTGCTCGTTCCCTTAGCTCACTCTTGTTCATATTGCAATCAATAAGCAGTTTCCAGAGCTTATTGTAACTTATACTCATTAGGAATCACCTCCATGAACAGCATTATACAATATCCATGGATATCAATCAAGTATTTCTTGATAAACATCAAATATTTCTTGGTAGTAATCAAAATACTGTTGTTCATTGTATTGTCATTTGAGAAATCGGACAAAAAGATAGTGTTTTCCAATCTCATCATATTCTTCAAATCGGATAGGAAGGGATCAGTATCACTATAATCATTATTGTTATTATCAGTATAGTTACATTGTGCTTTTGACAGTTCTTGAATTGTCAAAAGCACAATTCTGAGACTGCCATAAACACAATTCAAGAATTGTCCCATCAAAGAAATAAGGCTGACCTGTTACAGTCAGCCCTAAGTAAAAATTCTATATTCTGTTAGCAAAAAATCAGTTCTGCATTAACAATTTCCTCCGCCTGTGCTTTTAGACTACTCATGTGCTGCACCCAAGCAAGCTGTTGGGTTGACTTATCCGGAGCCGGATTTTTCTCCAGAAGCTCAGTCATTATCTGTTCCACTCTACGGTGAGCTGTTTCGTCGATCTCCCACAGGTGCGGGAACAAAGTTTCCGTCAGAATCATGTCATCCAAGAGCATTGGATTATTTTCCGCAAGAAATGCTCTGCGCATCCTGCCGTATTTTCCAAGCGGTTTATCGCTTATGTGGCTCAACTGAATATCAGGGATGAGATAATCACCGCAACGGGTATAAGTCAAATTCTGTGCCATAGTCACTCCTCCAATCGTTTTTTCACTTTCATTGTAATGGTTGCTCCCATAAAAGTGAAGTTTGTCGACCGGTCGCTTCGAGCGCAGCACATATCTTCTGATAAACCTTTCGTGACGGCCTGCGATTACCTTCTTCGAGCTTATAGTAGTAACTGGGTATAACTTCTATTTGCTCGGCAAAAGCCTTCTGTGACAGCCCCAGAGCCATTCTAACACTCTTTAGTGCTTCGGTATAAGGTACGGCAAGGAAACGGGAAAAATCATCATAGAACAAAGCTGCTTCGATTTTCAAAACATCTGCCAGTTTGATAGCTACATCGTAAGGGATGGGATGCTTTCCGCTTTCATACATCACAACAGTCGCTGGCACAATATCCAGCTTTTCCGCCAACTGCCTTGTTGTCATCTGTTTCCGCTGACGGTAGTACTTGAGATTGTCGCTCGGCAAGTTGGTCTTTGGCTTTTTTTCAAAAGGTATCGTTAAATGGAGTAACAGCTTGCCCTGATTAAATTCACACAGCGATGTGTGATTGAAAATACCATTGCAAATACTATGTGGTACTTACAATTCCACTTTGTGTGTGCTAAACTGTTCGTGGTGTTATTTTGTTCTGTCATTTTAACATCCTCCTAATGTGTTAAACTTCTTTAGCTGGCAGGCTTTCTTTACAGTTTAGCACATTAGGCTGTTTTGTTCATCGCTTAAGCTATTTTCAACCCCGCCACTATGGCGGGGTTTTCGGTATACAAAAATCCTGAAAAACGCTGTATTACCAACGCTTTTCAGGATTCAGAAAACACTAAATATTTATTCCCACTCCACCGTTCCCGGGGGCTTGGAGGTTATGTCGTAAACTACGCGGTTGACGTGGGAAACTTCGTTTATTATGCGGTTGGATACGCGGCCGAGTATTTCATATGGGATGTGCGCCCAGTCGGCCGTCATGAAATCGACCGTGGTGACAGCGCGGATGGCTATAAGCTCATCATATGTGCGGCCGTCTCCCATTACGCCGACTGTCTTTACGCCGGGCAATACGGCGAAGAACTGGCTCATCTTGTCCGCATAGCCGCATTTGTCCATTTCGTCGCGCAGCACCGCGTCCGCGTCCTGCAGTATGCGCACCTTCTCGGGCGTGACTTCGCCTATTATGCGCACGCCGAGGCCGGGGCCGGGGAACGGCTGCCGCCACACAAGCTCATGCGGAATGCCCAGCATTTCGCCCACGCGGCGCACTTCATCCTTGAAAAGATCCTTCAGCGGCTCTATCGTGCCAAGGAACTTTATATCGTCAGGCTGCTTGACCTGGTTATGATGCGTCTTTATAACGGCGGCGTCGCCCTTGCCGCTTTCTATGCGGTCGGGGTATATCGTTCCCTGTGCAAAGAAGCCGTCGCCATAGCTTTCGCGTATCTTGTCCCAGAATACGCGGTAAAACTCCGTGCCGATTATCTTGCGCTTCTGTTCGGGATCGCTTACTCCCTTCAGGCAATCATAGAAATGCTGCTGGCAGTTTATGCGGACAAAATTCATGTCGAACAGCTTTGTGAACGTCTGCTCAACCATATCCCCTTCATCCTTGCGCATAAGGCCCTGATCCACAAATACGCAGGTGAGCTGCTTGCCGACGGCCTTTGAAAGCAGCGCCGCCGCAACGGACGAATCCACACCGCCGCTGAGGCCCAGCACAACACCCTTGTCGCCAATGGTGCGCTTAAGCTCGGCAACAGTGGTATCGATAAAGCTGTCCATCTTCCATTCGCCCTTGCAGCCGCAAACATCGAACAGGAAGCGGCGGAGCATATCTATGCCGCCTACGGTATGGTTCACCTCAAGGTGGAACTGCACGCCGTAAAGCCGCTTTTCATCGCACTCCATGGCCGCAACGGGGCATACCGGCGTTTTGGCCGTTATCTTAAATCCCTCCGGAACTTTTGAAATATAATCGCCATGGCTCATCCATGTTATGCCGTGGCCTTCGTCAAACAGCTTCGAGCCCGTAAGATAGTCCGTTTCCGTTTTGCCGTATTCGCGCGCAGCCGCCGTCTCCGCGGGGGACACGGTGCCGCCCAGCATATACGCCAATATCTGGCAGCCGTAGCATATGCCCAAAATTGGCGCGTTAAGGCCGAATATTTCATCGGATATATGCGGGGAGGTTTCAAGATACACACTGTTTGGCCCGCCGGTAAATATCAAGCCCGCGGGCTGCATGGCAGCGAGCTTTGCCATGTCTATTGTGTATGGGACTATTTCGCAGTATACGCCAAGATCGCGCACGCGGCGGGCGATCAGCTGATTATACTGACCGCCAAAGTCCACAACGATTATTTTCTCCATCCAATTACTCCTCGTTACGGAATACTATGCCGTTTTCGTCGGCCTTTTCGATTATTGCAAGGGAATGCAGGTTCACGCCCTCGCTCCTCAGGCGCGCGCCGCCGGGCTGGAAGCCCTTTTCAACCGCAACGCCCATGCCTATCAGCTGCGCGCCGGCCTGCTCTATTATATCCACCAAGCCATGCAGCGCTTCGCCGTTGGCAAGGAAATCGTCTATAATGAGTACCTTATCGTTGGGGCCGAGCCACTGCTTGCTCATCAGCAGCGTTACTTTCTTTTTATATGTATAGGAGAATATCTCGCTTTTGTACAGGCCGCCTTCAATATTGTCGCTCTTGGCCTTTTTGGCGAAAATCATGGGCACGCCGAATTCCTCGGCACAGATGGTGGCAAGCGCTATTCCGCTGGCCTCTACCGTAAGCACGGCGGTGATGCCGGTCAAATCAAAAAGCCGACCGAATTCCTTTGCCATTTCCCGCATAAGTTTAACGTCCACGCGGTGGTTCAAAAATCCGTCGACCTTAATAATGTTGCCGGGCAGGACTTTGCCCTCTTTCTTGATGCGCTCCTGAAGTACGTTCATAGTGGGGTATATCTCCTATCAAAAGTAATCAAAATAATTACTACTAATTATCGCCCAAAACCGCCATTAATTCAATAGGCAAATAGGCTAAATGTTTTTTTGACAAACAATAATGTTTTCTTTCTCCCCTTCACAATTATTTCAAATTAGCATTACAATGACTCCATTGCTTATTTTTCGGTTAAGACTATAATAGTATTGTAATCGACGGGAACAAAAGTTCCCGTGGGCAGGAGGTAACCCCTATGAACATAAACAAACTTACGCAAAGATCGCTTGAGGCGGTGCAGTCCGCCCAAAGCATAGCGGTATCGCATAACAATCAGCAGGTGGATCAGGAGCATTTGTGCGCGGCGCTCCTTGGTCAGGAGGATTCGCTCATAAAGAGCCTTATCGAGCGCATGGGTTCCGATGCGGAGGGCTTCGCGGGCGCGGTAGGCGCGGCGATAGCAAGGCTGCCGCAGGTAACCGGTTCCAGCCGCGAGGCGGATAGGATATACGTTACGCAGGATCTTGACAAGGCGCTGAACAAGGCCGAGGAAATAGCCATCCATATGAAGGACGAGTATGTTTCCGTGGAGCATTTGTTCCTTGGCATGATGGAGCAGCCGAACTCCGCCATGAGGGAATTGTTTTCCCGCTACAACATAAAAAAGAACGACTTCCTTAAAGCCCTTGAAGAAGTGCGCGGCGGCGCGAGGGTAACAACCGATAATCCAGAAGGCACATGCGATGCGCTGAATAAATACGCGCAGGACCTTGTTGAACTTGCGCGCAGGCAGAAGCTCGATCCCGTTATCGGCCGTGATGACGAAGTGAGGAACGTTATACGCATACTGTCGCGCAAAACCAAGAACAATCCTGTGCTGATAGGTGAGCCGGGCGTTGGTAAAACGGCAATAGCCGAAGGCCTTGCGCAGAGGATAGTGCGCGGGGACGTACCGGCTAACCTGAAGGAGCGCAAAATATATTCGCTGGATATGGGCGCGCTGATAGCCGGCGCAAAGTTCCGCGGCGAATTTGAAGAAAGGCTGAAGGCCGTGCTTGGCGAGGTCAAGCGCAGCGAAGGCAAGATAATACTGTTTATCGATGAGCTGCACACAATAGTTGGCGCGGGCAAAACCGAAGGCAGCATGGATGCCGGCAATCTGCTCAAGCCCATGCTTGCGCGCGGCGAGCTGCACTGCATAGGCGCAACCACGCTTGACGAATACCGCAAGTACATCGAAAAAGATGCCGCCCTCTCCCGCCGTTTCCAGCCGGTAATGGTGGACGAGCCGAGCGTTGAGGATACAATATCCATACTGCGCGGCCTGAAGGAGCGCTACGAGGTTTACCACGGCGTTAAGATAAGCGACAACGCGCTTATAGCCGCGGCAACCCTTTCGCACAGATATATAAGCGACCGTTTCCTGCCGGACAAGGCGATAGACCTTGTGGATGAAGCATGTGCGCTGATAAGGACGGAAATGGACTCTATGCCCACGGAGCTTGACGAACTTTCCCGCAAGATAATGCAGCTTGAAATTGAAGAAGCGGCATTGAAAAAGGAATCCGACAAGCTGAGCGAGGAGCATCTGAAAGAGATACAGAAAACCCTTGCCGACGACCGCGAGAAATTCAAGCAGCTCAAGGCCAAATGGGACAAGGAAAAGGATTCCATCAAGAACGTGCAGCGCATACGCGGCGAGATAGAAGACCTTAATGCGCAGATGGAGCGCGCCGAACGCGAATATGACCTCAATAAGGCGGCCGAACTGAAATACGGCAAACTGCCGAAGCTGAAGGAAGAGCTTGACCATGCCGAAAAGGAAATGGAGAAGGGCAAAGCGAGCGGACTGCTGCGCGACCGCGTGACGGAAGACGAAATTGCCCGCATAGTTGCCCGCTGGACCGGCATACCGGTAGCAAGACTGATGGAGGGTGAACGCGAAAAGCTGCTGCGCCTTGAAGATATTCTGCATCAGCGCGTGATAGGTCAGGATGAGGCCGTAAAGACCGTATCCAACGCCATTCTGCGCACAAGGGCCGGCCTGAAGGATCCTTCAAAGCCCATAGGCAGTTTCCTGTTCCTCGGCCCCACTGGCGTGGGCAAGACGGAGCTCGCAAAAGCGCTTGCCGAGGCGCTGTTTGACGACGAGAACAACATGGTGCGTATAGACATGAGCGAATACATGGAGAAATACTCCGTGGCTCGCCTGATAGGCGCACCTCCGGGATACGTTGGCTATGATGAGGGCGGCCAGCTTACCGAGGCCGTGCGCAGGAAGCCTTACTGCGTTGTGCTGTTCGACGAGATTGAAAAGGCGCACCCGGATGTTTTCAACGTGCTGCTGCAGGTGCTTGACGACGGCCGCATGACCGATTCACAGGGCCGCACGGTGGACTTCAAGAATACCGTAATAGTAATGACCAGCAACCTCGGCAGCCAGTACATACTGGACGGCATAAAGGACGGCAAGATAACCGAGGAAGCACGCAATCAGGTAAACGCGCTGCTTAAGCAGAGCTTCCGCCCCGAGTTCCTTAACAGGATAGATGACATAGTGTTCTATAAGCCGCTTGATAAGCAGGAGATATTTGCCATAACCGAGCTTATGCTCAAGGATATCCGCCGTCGCCTTGCCGAACGCAGGCTGGACGTGCAGCTTACAGACGCCGCAAAGCACTATATTGCCGATGCCGGATACGATCCGCATTACGGCGCAAGGCCGCTCAAGAGACTGCTTCAGTCCAAGCTTGAAACGCTGCTTGCCCGCAAGATAATCGAATCCGACCCCGAACCCGGTACGGTTTACACCGTGGACTGCGTAAACGGGGAATTGGTGGTTAAATAATCTTATACAGCAAAAGACCGCATAGAAATATGCGGCCTTTTGTTGTTTTGGGCTATATGCCTGTTTGCTTAGCTGCGGAGCGGCTCCTCACGGCGGGTATCATCGCCGTGCCGATGCTCCGCATCGCCCTCCCCTGCGCTGTCTTGCGCGGCAAGCGTACCGGTCAGGTTCTTTTTAAGAGGCAGATAGCTCTCGTCGTAGCTGAACTTCATCTCTTAATCTCCCTTTCACTTTTCGCTCACCAATAGCATTTGCCCAAAGCGCATTTGATATGCTATGATAAAGAATGGTATTTTGCATAAAGAAAACGCGGCATCCCCGAAGGAACGCCGCGCATATGCACAGAAATCGCTTTTATTAGAAGCTGCGCTCAACCTTGCCGGAACGAAGGCAGCGAGTGCAAACATTCACCTTGCGCACAGTGCCGTTAACCACCGCGTGAACGGTCTGAATGTTGGGAGCCCAAGTGGTCCTGGTCTTTCTGTTGGAATGGCTTACCAGATTACCGCTCATAACGCCCTTCTTGCATATTTCGCAGTACTTACCCATGCATTACACCTCCTTACGACGGTAGCGTGCGTTTTTACTCAAACAGATAGTATTTTAGCACGGTGTTCAAGCTTTTGCAAGCAAAAAATAATTTATTTTATGCATTTGCATAAATAGTCAGTTTGACAAGGACATAAAGGCGGTGTTACAATCGGTTGTCCGCAAAAATAGCGGGCGCGCAAAGGAGGATATTTTACATATGACGGCTGAAAGAAAAGCAAAGTTGAAAGAGATTTTAATGGATCTGCTGTTCGATATAATAGGCGGCATTCTTTACGCCGCGGGAATATACAGCTTCGCCTCGCAGGCGGAGTTCGCCCCGGGCGGCATATCCGGCCTAGCCATAATAATAAACCACTTTACTCAGTGGCCCATCGGTATATGCACGCTGGTGCTAAACATTCCGATAGTTATAATATGCATAAGGACGCTGGGCAAAAAGTTTTTCTTCAAGTCTATCAAGACAATGGTCATAAGCACCGTTATAATAGACTTCGTATTCCCGCTGCTGCCCGTATATAAGGGCGATGCGCTCATGGCGGCGCTGTTCGCGGGCGCGCTTAGCGGCGCGGGGCTTGCGCTGGTATATTGGCGCGGCTCCTCCACCGGCGGCACGGATTTTCTTATAATGAGCCTTAGGAAAAAGTTCCCCCATCTTTCCATAGGCACCATATCCATATGCATTGACGGCATGGTAATACTGCTGGGCGGTATTGTATTCGGCAGGATAGACGCCGTGCTGCAGGGCATAGTTATGACAGCCGTAAGCACCACGGTGATAGACAAGATAACCGCCGGATTCATGACAGGTCAGGTAACTTTCATAGTGACCGGCAAGCCGAAAGAAATATCCGATGAGATAATGCATAACATAGGCCGCGGCGTAACGAGCATAAGGGGCACAGGCATGTTCTCGGGCTCCGACCGGACTATACTCATGTGCGCCTGTTCCCGCGCGGAGGCCTGCCACATCCGCGGCATAGCATACAGCGTGGATAAATCCGCACTGGTGCTGCTTTGCCCCTACGACACTGCATACGGGCTTGGATTCCAGCAGCTATCCGATTAAAGGAGGAAAAGATGGAACTTATACTTGCATCCGCTTCCCCACGGCGCAGGGAAATGCTTACCCTTATGGGGTATGACTTTACCGTTAAGCCAAGCCGGGCCGAAGAAAACATAGGTCATTGCGCACCGGGTGAATACGTAAGCCGCCTTGCGCGGATAAAGGCCGCAGCCGTTGCGGAGGAAAACCCGGGCTGCTGCGTGCTCGGCTCCGACACAATAGTTTACCTTGACGGCGAAATTTTGGGCAAACCGCGTGATGAAGAAGATGCTTTCCACATACTGTCCACGCTCAGCGGCCGCACGCACACCGTGTTCACGGGCGTTGCCATAATAGCCGGTGACAAGGAAACCATATTCTATGACAAGGCCGAAGTCACGTTCAAAACGCTCGAACCGGACGAAATACGCGACTATATAGCCACAGGCGAGCCTATGGACAAAGCCGGCGCATACGGCATACAGGGGCCGGCGACGGTGCTGGTAGAAAAGATAGACGGCTGCTACTTCACGGTAATAGGGCTGCCCAATCCAAAGGTATACGATGCGTTGAAGGCCATGGGCATACTGCCTAAATGGCGGCAGCATTAAGTTGCTCTATTTTTGCCGAAAAAGCACCGCCTTTGGCGAAGTGCTTGATCAAGGGCCGCGGAAATAGTATCATAAACTCACAGGCCGCAAACAAAAAAATGCGGAAGGTCGAATGGGCGCGGCAATATCCCGGCAGCATATGTCGGGATATTGTATTTATAAAAAAGTGCCTGTTTGTCTGTATAAATCGACCCTCTCAAAAAAATTTTAACTTTTTTGAAAAAAGGGGTTGCCAAATACGGAATCACGCGCTATAATAACACTCGTTCCGTTCCTCCTTAGCTCAGTCGGTAGAGCATGCGGCTGTTAACCGCAGTGTCGTTGGTTCGAGTCCAACAGGGGGAGCCAGTTAAAGCCGGAAGCGATTGCTTCCGGCTTTTGATTTATCCCGATACCGGAATCACCTTTTATCTGCCGTGTTCTTTCTCGCTTCGTAGTCCTCATCTATGCGCTTTTTCCACTCCGTGCCGAGCGCTGTCTTTCTCTCTTCGTAGTACTCATCTATGCGCTTTTTCCTCTCCGTGCTGTGCGCTGTGCTGCAACGCACGGTGGATACGGCTTCGCTCAGCACTTCGTAGTTCAGCTGCGTTCCCTGATGGTCGCTGTGGTAATTCACGGCCCTGTCCGCGCCTATGCCGAAGCGGCTTGCCGTTTCAACGGCGTCTATGTTCGCGCCCAAGAACAGGAACTCCCAGCCGTATTTCGCCTTCTGCCGCTCTATCATCTTCTTCACGGTTTCGCTGTCGTAACGGCGGCTGGCGTTCTCCATTCCGTCCGTAGTTATCACGAACAGAGTATGCTCCGGCACGTCCTCTTCCCGCGCGTACTTATGTATATTGCCTATGTGGTGTATCGCGCCGCCTATCGCGTCCAGCAGCGCCGTGCAGCCGCGCACATAGTATTCCCTGTCCGTCATCGGCTCCACGCGGCCAATGGGTACACGGTCGTGAATTACCTTGCTGAAGTTATCGAACAGCACGGTCGATATCAGCGCCTCCCCCGCCTCTTTCTTCTGCTTTTCTATCATTGAGTTGAAGCCGCCTATCGTATCCGCTTCCAGCCCGCTCATGGAGCCGCTGCGATCGAGTATGAATACTATCTCCGTCAGGTTCTTTTTCATTTTCTTTCCCTCCGCGTAAAAAATATGGCTGCTCGGTTCGTTCCCTCACCTTGCAGTCATATCTTACATCAATATTCGTTTGGCATGGTCGCTTGGCAGGCGACAAATAGCTTCTATCGCTTATCGTCCACGTCTATTATTTCTCCAATAAACATAATATGCGGCTGCCAACCGCCGTTGAAATCCGGAAACGCTTTTGGCGCGGAAGCATAATATTGCTGTATCTCCGGCGCGATATTTTCCTTGGCAAACTGGTGCTGATACAGCTTTTTACACAGGAAAGTCAAACTTGCTTCCTCATACGTTACGCTGTTTCCCATTGCGGCAGGAGTAAGCCCCGCCGCGGCAGCCTTATCGCCATCCCTGCCCGAATGCGAGCCCATATAGCGGAGCGCATTGCGGCAGGATTCCGGATAAAAGCTTACGGTGAACGTATCGTTTTCGGTAAGAAACTCGCTCGTATAGCGCGCAGGATGCACATATACCGTTACGATAGGGCATGTTTTGCCGTCGTGTCCCCATATGTTGCCAAGGCTGCCCCAGCCCAATGTGCAGCTATTGAAGCGTTCCATGGTTCCCGCCGTAACAAGTGCCCATTGTTCGCTGAACATTTCAAATACCCTATAGTCTTTTGCCTTGTAGTTCGTCATCATATTTACTCCTTTCCTGCCACTACGCCCCTATCAGGCTTTGGTCAAACGCGAACAACGCTTCGTTAATTTCAAACACGTTGTAGTTGCCGCGCTCCACGAAGTATTCAACTATTATATCGAACTTATTTGAATGTGACAGGGCAAATCCGGCCTTCATGAGCATTTCACGCATCTCATCAAGAGGAAGTTCAAGCGCTATGCAAAACGCTATCACGGTCGGTTTTGACGGCTTATACAGCCTGTCCGCACGTATCTTCGAAAACAGCTTGCGGTCTATGTTCGCTTTCTTATAGCATTGCGCGTCCGTCATGCCGCGTTCGTCTATTTTGCGCAGCAGCATTTCGGAAAAGCTTTCGTCCATTTGCCCCAGCGCTTCGTCAAGCGTGGCAGGCATTGTCGCCATCTTCGGCATGGAAAAGACGGACTCGCTCAATTCGGGCATGCTCAGCCTGCGCAGGCGCTCCGCCGCATCATCCGTATGCGCACCAACGTATTTATCGTCTATATAAGCAGCGATGTCCGCAAAGAGCTTATTACCAATTTGGTACGCATTTTTATCGAAAACGACAATATAAACCGTCATGTCGTTTTCAAGCAGAAATTCGCTTATAGTGTCCACCGCTACCCTTAACGCCTGATCCTTTGGATAGCCGTATATTCCTGATGATATCAGCGGGAACGCAACCGATGCGCAGCCGCGCTCCTTGGCCAGCGCAAGCGAGGTTTTGTAGCAGGATATAAGCTGCTCCCGCTCACCGTGCATTCCATCCTTCCAGCGCGGGCCAACGGCATGGATAACGTATTTGCATGGCAGGTCATAGCCACGCGTCACCTTTGCGCTGCCCGTCATGCAGCCGTGCAGCGTTATGCATTCTTTAAGCAGCTTCGGCCCAGCCGCGCGGTGTATGCAGCCATCAACGCCCCCGCCGCCGAGCAAGGTCATGTTAGCGGCATTCACAATGGCGTCCACGTTCATTTTCGTAATATCGTTTCTTACTATCCGCAGCGGCATCGTGTCCCCTCCTGTTCTTTCGCTATGCCAGTCGTATGATGCTTAATTTTATGATAGCGTAGCGCCGCCGCATTTGTCAATGCGGGTTCACTCCGCAAAAGACTTTTTATATACCGGCAGCACACGTTTCCAGAACACCAGTGCGTTTGCAATGAGCAGCACGCCGAAAAGACATCTTGCCGCCCACTCCGGGCAAAGAAGATCTATGCCGTTCATGTCCCCTCCGCCGAAAAAGCCGCAGAGAATGCTGAGATACAGCGGGTCAAGCAGCAAAAACGCAATCGTTATATAGTAAAGCGTTGCGCGGAGCAGTTTGCTCTTTGCGCAGCATATTTTGCCCGCAAGTGCGACCAAAGCATATCCGCCGCAGAACGTTGCCACAGCACCAGCAAGGCAGAATGCGCCAAGCTATGCTTCGCTCATGCGCTCGGCATAAACATCTATCTGCACGCCTATTCCCATAAAGTTGATTTGCTTAAACACGCCCGCGAAAAGCGCATACAAAAGATGCGCCCCTTCGTGAACAAGATAATACGCGACGACCGCCGCCAGTATCCCTATATATTGTCTCGCCCGTTTTGACATGGTTGTATCCTCCTTATTTCGACTCACGAAGCCTCTTCAGCCTTTCAAGCACCGCCGGATTGTTTGCGGCAATGTGCCCAAGCGTGCTGCATCCGTCCATCTCCGTGCAGTCGGCACAGGTATCCAGCCCCTTCTCGCGGACGCAGTTATGCACGGGGCAGAGTTTGTCGCAGAACGGCGTTTTTGCGCCCTCCATGCGGCAGCCAGTGCAGATTATCATTTCAGGCGTTATCGTTACGCCGTTCAGCTTTGTCCACAGGGCGGAGGTTTTTTCGCGCAAGGCATTGTCGTTTGCTATCGTTGCCATTCTGGCGTCGCACTTTTCGCAGTCCAGCCCGCAGCAGCCAATCAGTTTGTTCATATATATCCCTCCTTACGCCGCATTTAGTGTATTTCGTTTTCGCCGGGGCAAATGGATAGATTCATGAAGTCAAAATCTATCAGTTCACCATTAATTTTGAAAAAGCCCGGAAATGTGCATAGCTTGCGAAAGCCGAACCTTTCATACAGCGCTATGGCGCGCTTATTATCGCTGCGCACCTCAAGATTGACCTGCTCCACTCCGGTTTCCTTCGCAAAAGCAAGTATGCGTTCCATAAGGGCGAACGCAGCGCCGCAACCCCACCATGCCTTTTTCAGGCTTATCCCGAACTCCGCGCGGTGTCCCATGCGTCTTTGCTTGCGGTTAAGACTGGCGGTGCCTATTATCTCCCCGTTCGCCTTGGCAAGCAGCTGAATATTGTCTTGCGACTGCGCCTGCACACCAAGATACGCTTTCTCTGCTTCAACATCAAGCGGCACGCCCTCCGCGCCGAAGCTGAGATTGTCCGTCTCCCCACCCACTATTTTCAGATAATCCAGCAGCGCAGCCGCATCCTCCGCCTGTGCGCGGACTATTTCAAAGTTTGTGTGTTCCATTTGTATTTCGTTCCTTTCTTTAATCAAATCAATTTCTTGGTCATTCTGAAAGTATTTATCGGATTCCGAACAACCTTAGCTTCTTTCACGGTGCTTCACTTGTTCTCCGCAGCATTTGCCAATTGCTTCTTCGGAAGCGTTTTTATAAGAATCAGCGTATATGCGACTGTTATAGCTATCAGAACGGCTATATGGATCAGCTGCCCTTGCATGGCGACATCAGCATCATTAGCAAACGTACCAAGCGTGTTAATAGCAGAGTGAACGATGATACAGGGAAGCAAGCTGCCGCCGCGATAAAAAATAGTTACAAGCATAAAGCCTACCGCAACCGCAAAACCGATCTGGCACAGATTGCTTACCAAGCCCATGCCGCTGCCGTTGAAAAGGTTGATAATATGCCCTATGCCGAAAGTTACGCTCGAAATAATTATTGCGGATTTCACATTGTCCTTTGCGATAGAAACGAACAGAAGCCCCCTGAAAATCACTTCCTCCAGAAATCCAACGCAGAGCATGCACACGATGCGGCAAACCGTTTCTGTCGGCGAATAGTTTACGGCAAAACCGTTCCAAAGATTTCCCGACGCCAATACCAAAAGCGGCACATAGTAAAGGAACCGCCATGCAGGAACCTGCGATCTGCAAAGTCCATAGCGCTTCTGCAATCCGTTCTTTCGTATAAAGCCGAGAAGAACGATCGTCTGCAATATGCAGAAAACTGCGCTTGCGGAGTATTCGATTCCTATTATTTCGTTCAGCGGATTCGCCATGGACTGCAAAACACAATAAATAACCATCCATACAATTGCAAATGTCAGCTCGTTTTTCTCATATAATTTTTTCATTTTATCTCCTCCTGTATTATAATACCTCAACACACTTATCGCCGTAATCGGCAGCCTTTTGCAAGCGACTTCACCGTCTATTCCCGCGCGGGCTTATAGTCTATGCCCGCCTCCCGCGCCTGAGCACACAAGTCCTTTGTTTGAAGCTTATACTGCCTGCCGTCCTTAATGCCGTTTTTCCCCAGCAGTATCAGCCTATATTCATGGTCATAGTTCTCCGCAAAATAAAAGTCCGCGCAGCGGCCCTCAGGACAATATACAATGCTCCACATCGTCTTTTCATAGCTGCCGTCCGTTTTGGGATAGTTCTTCTGCGCTACACTCTCCAGCATGTCCCGCACCTGCGGCGCGCCAGCGGGCCCGCTGTATGCCGCAAGGGTATCGTAACGCTCACGCGACTGCGCCGAGCCAACGCCCCTCTTTTCGCAGTCGGTAAGATAATGGTTTGTGACCACTTTTGTTTCGCTAACCAGCATTTCTCCGTTAACATACTCCACAACAATGCTTTTGCCGTGCGCATCCGCAATGGACAGATGATGAGAAATGCCTATGGATGAATTCATGTCATACTGCTTCAGCAGCGCAACGGCTTCGTCCACGTCTGCCGCTTTATCCAGCAGCAGGCGAATGGCCGTGGTGGTGGTCAGGTTCACCTTGCCTGTCCGCTGGTACGTTTCCTCGTCATCCCCCGCCGTCAAGTCGGCCACAACAAGCCCTTTGGCATTCATGCCGTCCAGCGGAACATAAATCGCCGCTATGCTCTGCATCCGTTCCGTCATCGATCCGTCCGGCGCATACTTATCGCCAAAACCTAAAAAATCTAGGCAGCAGGTAGATACCGACTCATATCCGTTTTCGGGCTTGGTATGCACTATCATGGTTTCACATTCTGCCCAGTCATAGTTGCGTCCAAAGAAGTAAGTGCCGTTTTCATCCTGCGTATATATCGTGGAGCAGCCGAAACTTCCAGTCGTCACATTTCCATCCGCCTTGTAAAAGCCATGCGACAGGAACGAAACCAAATATTCCGCAACTTCGCCGTCGCTTGCGGCGCCGCCATTAGCAAGGAAATCATCAAACCCGTAGTCCCCCGCAAACTCCATTGCATAAAGCCCATCTTCAAGTTTTTCTATACTGTTTGCAGCCTTTACGAACGGCCCGAACATCACCGCCGCTCCGGCGGCAATAATAATCAGCAATACCCCTATCGTTATGCCTATCCACTTCAAAGCACGCTTTGCCGTGCGTTTTTTCATATTATCCTCCTCATTCCGCAGCAACCTGTCGTTCGGTAGCCAAACGGTCAAAATAAAAGCAACTCGCGCTCAATCGGCCTCTATTCCCGCTTCCCAAAGCACATATTCATACCATTCCTCATCAGTCTGCCTAAATCCTACTGACAGGAACATGCGGCGGCTTTGCGCATTAAAGGAATAGATATTTGCCGTAACCTTCGCCATTTCCTTTTCCTTTGCAAGCTTCAGCATATCAATAACGCAGCGCCGGCCGATATGCTTGTTCTGGTATTCTTTGCAAATCACAATGGCTATTTTCCCGCTGTCCCGCAGGGAAACATCCCCTACCAGCACACCGTTGTATTCTATATAATAGCAATCGCCATGTGCGCAGAGATAATCATACATGCTGTGCAGCAGTTCCGTATCGTATGGCTTGTCCCTATTGTCCACCTGCTTACATACATCCAAATCCTGATACCAACGGCTGGTTGTTATTATCATCGTAGCACACCGCGGCAAACATTTTATCGCCAACCATGTACCGTAGCCAGTTCCACTCCGCCTTAAAATCCTTCTTAACACCTTTTTTCGCCAGCAAATATTCATCAAGCCAGCCGTATTTCATGCATTTTCCCCCTCTCAAGCTTCATTAGGCTTGCCGTACACCTTATAAAACTGCCTTATGTGCCGCTCTATCAGCCCAACCACTTCATCCTCGCGTTCCGGCTCGCGGTCGCAAAGGTTTATCCAAACCGATATGGGCAGGCATAGCTGCGCCGCCATTATCTCTGGATCGTCATCAATAAGTCTCCCGTTCTTAATCAGGAATTTCACAAGCCCCGTAAAATAGCGCATCACATCAGCATAATTTTGCTTTGTTTGCAGCGCGCTCAGCTCAGCGTTTTGGAACTGCTCTATCGTCAGCATTTTGCGGGATTTACTTATTTGCGGGTCATGCAAAATATAGCGCACATGTCCAAGAACCATCTGCAGCGCCGCGTCCGGCGTAACGTCCTGCTTATCCTTTGTAAAAGCAGGATCGTCCCAATCCGCCCGCGCGAATATGGAGCGCTTTTCATACTGCTCTAAGCTATGCCGCACAAGTGCATCCAGTATTTCCTGCTTGCTTTTAAAGTGGCTGTACATGGATGCCTTACGTATGCCCACCGCGTTTGCTATCTGCGCAATGGAAGTGGCTTCATATCCCTGCACTGAGAATAAATCCAATGCCTTATCCAAAATCGCTTTCTTGGTGCTGCCCTGCTCCGCCATTCTGCTGCCCTCCTATCGGCAATAATACCGCTAAGATTATACCTACCGACCGATAGGTTGTCAAGAAAAAGTCATCCTCATCCGTAAAAGCATCGCTATAACCAGTCGTTCTCAGCGCTCCTCACATTTATCAGCTTTTTTATTGTCAAATGGACGCGAAGAGCTGCATGTGGTATTATAAGTTTATGTAGGATAATCATCGGCAGGAAGGAACGGGCCTATTATGAACATAAAAGAAATACTTGCACAAATGTGCCTCAGCGAACAGGCTGAGGCAACGCCGTTCAAAAGCGCGGAGGACGGCACGGATTACGCCGTATGGAAAATAAACGACGGCAATACCGCATACGTTCTGAAAAAGGCAAGCGAGCAAGAACTGTCTGTTTACAATACTTTTTTGGTGTCTGCCGAGCGCGCTGTTCCGCACCTTTACAAAAGCCTTAACTATTGCGGCGAACTGTTTTTGCTTATGGAATACATAGAAGGACACGACCTGCGGAAATGCGACCGCGAATCGCTGACTGCGGTTCTTGACGCCTTGATTTATTTACAGAATATGTATTGGGAAAGACGTGAATGTCAGGCTGCCGGTCTCTCTTTTGAGGCAAGCCTGCCAAGGCAGCAAAACCGGGGCAAGTATTTGAATGATGCGGCTTTAGAGCAAGCCTATGCAGAGTATCTGAGGCTGTATTCAAGCGTCCCGCGGACGCTATACCATGACGATCTTTTGCCGTTTAATGTACTGTGTGCAAACGGTCATGCAACTATAATCGATTGGGAATATGCCGCAATACTGCCCTATCCAACATCACTTGCCCGCCTTATTGCCCACGGAGAAGAAGATGAATCGGCTTTTTTCTATATGACGCAGGCAGACAAAGACTATGCCATAGAATATTACTTTGAGCATTTGTTAAAAGAAAATGGCATCGATTACAATGATTACCGCAGGACGCTGGATTATTTTCTGCTCTATGAATATTGCGAATGGATTATGCTTGGCGTGAAGTATAATGAAACAGACTCCGAACGGTTTCAAAAGTACTATGCAAAAGCAAAGGAGCATATCAGGAATTTGGTATAGAAACTCCAGCCATATGCAGCTTTCAAGTATAAAACATGAATGTTTATTGGCTGGTAATGATTCAATATCAATACTGAACAAAAAAACAAAAGGCCGCTTATCGCATTGATAACGGCCTTTTATTGTTATTATGATTTTATGCGTATATTGGTTTTAGTCCTTGAGCTGCTTGCGGTATGCTTCAAGCTCGGACGGGGAGCAATACACGAAATGCTCCGGCTCAACCTCCACCATCGAGGGCTTCTCAACGGAATAATCATGGTCCCTCTCAGGATCGTAATCCACGCGCTTACGCGTGCGCTCCGTAATGGGGTTGGGCTCAGGTATTGCGGAAAGCAAAGCCTTTGTATACGGATGCAGCGGGTTCTTATACAGATCGTCGCCATTTGCAACCTCAACCAGATGGCCATAGTACATAACGCCGATACGGTCAGAGAAATACTTGACAACGGAAAGGTTATGGGCTATGAAAAGTATGCTGAGACCCATCTCGTCCTTCAAATCGTTCAGCAGATTTATAACCTGCGCCTGCACGGAAACGTCCAGCGCGGAAACAGGCTCGTCTGCAATTACAAGCTTGGGTTTGGTGATTATCGCGCGGGCTATGCCTATGCGCTGGCGCTGACCACCCGAAAATTCGTGCGGATAGCGGGTGGCGTGTTCTTCCACAAGACCAACCTTTTCCAGCATCTCAACCACCTGACGGTGAATTTCATCGCGATCCTTCTGTCCGCGCACCTTAAGACCTTCGCCCACGATTTCCTCTATGGTCATCTTTGGGTTAAGTGATTCTATGGGGTCCTGGAATATCATGGAGATATTCGATGTAAGATAGCTCCGCAAATCTTTTGTCATCTTGCCGGAGATATCCCTGCCGTCAAACAGAACCTCGCCGCCCGTGGGATCATACAGACGGATTATGGTGCGGCCCGTTGTGGTTTTTCCGCAGCCGGATTCGCCCACCAGGCCAAAGGTTTCCGCCCTGCGCACGGCAAAGCTTACGTCGTCAACAGCCTTGACGACCATTTTGTTTTTGCCGTGACCGGAGCTGAAGTGCTGACAAAGGTTTTTTACTTCAAGAATATATTCGTTTTCAGCCATTTTGCACTCCACTCCCTTTCATTCTTTCTATTCTGGCCCTAAGCACTTCTGGCATCTCTATGCCGTTTGCCTTGGCCTTGGGATGCAGCAGCCATGTTGCCGCAGCATGTGTATCGCTTATTCTGAACATAGGCGGCTCCTGCTCATAATCGATTCGCATGGCGAACTGATTTCTGGCGGCAAAAGCATCGCCCTTGGGCGGGAATATCATGTTTGGCGGCGTACCGGGAATCGCCAAAAGGCGTTCCTTGGTATGAAGATCCGGCATGGAGCTGAGCAGCGCCCATGTGTACGGATGGGCAGGTTCGAAGAATATCTCCTCGCTGGTGCCCGTTTCCACTATCTTGCCCGCATACATAACATTCACACGGTCCGCCATATTTGCTACAACGCCCAAATCGTGAGTTATGAATATAACGGACAGGTTGCGCTCCTTCTTGATATTGTTAATAAGCTCCAGTATCTTTGCCTGAACCGTAACGTCCAGCGCGGTGGTGGGCTCGTCACAAATCAGTATTTCCGGATTGCCGGCAAGCGCAATAGCTATAACTATACGCTGGCGCATACCGCCGGAGAACTGGAACGGATACTGCTCAAAGCGGCGCTCCGCATCAGGGATACCCACGGCTTTCATAAGCTCAAGCGCCTTTGCGCGGGCGTCCTGCTTATTCATCTTGTCGTTAAGCCGCAGCACCTCCGTTATCTGGTGGCCTATTTTCATTATGGGGTTCAATGCGGACAGCGGATCCTGGAATATGAGGCCTATCCTCTTGCCGCGGATGCGGTGGAATTCATCCTCATGCACCTTTGTAAGGTCCATTCCGTCATAAAGAATCTCGCCGGATTCTATTATGGCGTTGTTCGCCAATATACCCATAATGGCCTTGATGCTGACGGATTTGCCCGAACCGGACTCGCCAACTATCGCCAGCGTTTCGCCCCTGTGAAGGTTGAAATCTATGCCGCGCACAGCCTGCACCAATCCGCCGTAAGCGCGGAAGTTGATGCGAAGGTCCTTCACGCTGAGAATTACTTCTTTGTTCATATATTCATTACCCATAGCTTTATTCCTCTCCGCGTTTTGTCGGGTCAAGGGCGTCCCTAAGACCATTGGCGAACAGATTGAATGCAACCATCAGCAGCGAAATCAATACGGCCGGGAATATGACCTGATACGGATACTGCAGCAGCACGCTCTGTCCGTTGGAAAGCAGAATGCCTATGGAAGGCTCCGGAGGCGCTATGCCAAGACCGATATAGGCCAGGAACGCTTCCGAGAAAATGGCGCCGGGAACGGCGATCATGGCACGAATGATCAGTGGGCCTACGCAGTTGGGCAGAATGTGGCGGAATATAAGCGTCTTGTCCGGCACGCCCATTGTGCGGGCAGCCAGCACGTATTCACGGCCCTTGAAGCGATAGAACTGGGCGCGGATAAGGCGAGATGTGCCTATCCAGCCCGTTACCGTCATTGCAAGTATTATGGAGAACATACCTGCGCCGAACACCAACATGAACAGAATGGTAACGACCACGTACGGCATGCCGTCCAAAACCTCTGCCAAATGCGTAAGGAATATATCTATCTTGCCTCCGCAATAGCCGGATATAGCGCCGTATACAACGCCTATCACAAGGTTTACCGCAACGGATACCGCGGCGATTATAAGCGATATGCGCGCGCCGCGGAAAAGCCTTGTAAGCAAGTCGCGTCCCAAATAGTCCGTGCCGAGCCAATGATATTCGCCGTCTGCCACGCCGCTGTACTTATAATAGTCAACCTTTACGTCGCACATGGTAACGTTCTTAACGTCGTGCTCGTTAAAAATCTCGATAATGCAGCCTTCAGGATATCTGTCGGTATCGTCAAGCTTATCCTTGCGGCGGTCTGTAAGCACGCGGGAACCATCGAATATGCCAAGCTTTTCAAGCCCGGGTATTTTGGGGGGCAGATTTTGCTGCGCAACATTCTGCTCAGTATAGGAATACCCTGTGATATTAGGCACTATTATGGCCATCAACACGATCAACAGTATTATTGCGCCGGAGATCATGGATACTCTGTTCTTGCTGAGCCTTATCATTGCATCCTTGAAGAAGCCGACGGGTTTAGTTTTAAACTTTTCGTCCTTTATATCTTCCTGATGCAGGGGTTCAAAATCGGCATCAGGCAAATTTTTAATATCGTCCGGCAGATTATTTCTATCATAAATCATGCTTTCTTACCTCCCACGCGCACACGGGGATCGATCAGGCCGTAGGACAGATCCACCAGCAATATGGTGACCAATGACGTCACCGAATAGAATATCAGGCATGCAACGGTAAGGAAATGGTCGCCGGCCATGATGGACTTTACCGTCAAGCCGCCCTGCCCTGGTATTGCGAAGATGTTTTCTATAACAAGAGAACCACCCATTATGCCTGTTATCATTGCGATAAGGGTATTGGAAATGGGAATAAGCGAATTACGGAAGGCATGGCGCACTATGGATTGGACCTTGGTCAGGCCCTTGGTGCGCGCAAGCAGCAGATATTCCGAAGAAATATTTTCTATCAGTTCACCACGCAGATACCTTGCTATTGTAGCTATAGGGCTGAGAGCCAGCGCAATGATGGGCAGCACCAAAGAGTGGAGCTGCTGCGCAAGCGTGGCGGCGTTCGTGTCGTAAAGCGTCGGGAACCATTCCAGCTTAAATGCTAAGAAATACTGAAGGGCCGATGCAAAAACAAACGACGGTACTGATATGAATATTACCACGAAGAATGATATCACGTGGTCCACCCATGTGTTGCGCTTAAGCGCGGCTACCGTTCCGGCAATAAGCCCCAACGGTATTGATATGAAAAGAGACAGGAAATTGACCAAAATCGTGGGCGGAAGTCGGTTGATCAATATGCCGAATACCGGCAGGCCGGGACGAAGCTTTACGGAAACACCGAAATCAAGATCAGTAACTATATCCGAAATAAAATAAAAATACTGAACCGGCAAAGGATCGTTGAGATGGAACTTGTCTTCCAGCTGTTTCTGGATTTCAAGCGGCACCTCCGGATTTTCAAAAAGCGACATCGGCATCAGGCGCACCACGATAAAAGAAAGCGACATGATAAGGAAAAGCGTGATGAGCATTGCAGCGATGCGGGACATAATGTATCTAAACATAGGATTCTCCTAACTGCATGGGACTTCCCCGGATAAAGCTTTCGCTATTATCCGAATCGGGGGCATGCCGCCACATTAGGTAGCATGCCCCCGAAAGATGTGTGTTAAATTAACGTTCGGCTGTTCAGGCGCTTATTCGGCAGCTATGTCGCCATAAGGTTCGCCCCAACCGAAGCCGGGAATGTAGGTGTAAACGGGCAGAACCAGACGGTCGGAATGGAGCTCGTAAACAACATCCTGTACAACGGGGCACTGCACCACATGCTCAAGATAGATTTCCTCAAGCTTCTGAGTTTCCTGCAGCAGGGTCTCATAATCGCCGTTCTGGATCTTGCGGCAATATTCAAACTGGGCGTCAAACTCGTCGTTGAAGTAGTTGTTGGGGGATCCGGAATAACCGCTGGTGAAGTAGTAGAAGCCTTCGTAAGGATAGGTACGCGCAACGGCACGGGCCCAATCGTTGGGGGAAAGATCCCAACCGTCGTCGCCCTGCTTCTTGTACTCGGTGGTGGAGATGCCGCTGTAGTTCTTTATTTCCACGGTTACGCGGTTATTAAAGATCTTGGGGAACTCCTCCTGGAGGAACTGAGCGGTCTTGTTCCAGTGTACCTCGCTGGGATCGTAAGCAATGATGATGTTGATAACGGTGTCAGCGGGAACGCCGCACTCTTCATAGGCCTTGTTCAGGTAATCAAGCGCAAGCTCGGGGTTGTAGCCGGTGGTGTGGCCTTCTGCGCTCCAGGAGGCAACCATTTCTTCCACGGCCTTGCCGTACTTAGATTCGCGGTAGATGCGGGCACCCTCGCTGAGTATACCGGCCTGGGCGCTTACGTACCAACCGGCGGGTTCCATATGACCAAACAGGTTCTTGGCGATTGTTTCGCGGTCGATGGCGTGATAGATAGCCTTGCGGTAGTTGTCGCTGCCGCTGATGGGGTTATTTGGGTTCTTGCAGTTGATGTCCAGATGGAATACGCTGTTGGAGCCGTATTCCACAAGGCGAGGATCGTCGATGTAGGTTTCGAGGGTATCGGAATTGGGCGCGAATATATCCAGCTGCCCCTGCTCCCAAAGCTCAACACGGGCGTTCTGCTCGGGAACTACGCGGTACTGTACCTCGTCATAATTGAAGTAATCAGCCAGCCAATGGTCGGGGTTCTTGACATAGGTCTGCACGGAGTCATAGGTCCAATCGGAGAAGATGTAAGGACCGCAGCCCATGAAGTGGTCAAGGTCGGAACCGTAGGAGGTGGTCAAGCCGTCGGAGCTGAGGCATTCGTTCCACAGGGGCTCGTAGCAGGGTACGTTGTTCCTGTTGAAGAAGTGGTTCATAACCTGAGTAGCGGTGTTTACGTCAACGGTGGTTATCTGAATGGTGTAATCGTCGATCTTCTTGATACCGACGTCTTCCCAATCGGTGGGGATGCCGCCTTCGGAATTCTGCATGGAATACTGCTCGGCATTCACGATGGTGATGGCGTTGCTGGCCAGGAAGGTGCTCATACGGGGCATCATCACGGGGTCAAGCTGCTGCTTAAAGGTGAACATAAAGGTGTCCGCATTGATGGGATCGCCATTGTTCCACTTTGCATCCTCGCGGATCTTTATCTGCCAGTTGTAATTGTCGATCTGAATGGGCTCTTCAGCGGCGATGTCGCAGATCCAGATGTATCCGTTGCCTTCCTCGTTGGGATACTGACGATACAGATAGCTCATGCAATAGGTGGCAACGTTGCCAACGGGGCTATCAACATTGTCAAGGAAGTTGAGGCTCGAATGGTCGGAACTGAGCACGGAATAATAGACCTTCTTACCCTCTGCCGTGGGCTCTGTTACAGGAGCGTCGGTCGGGGTCGTGGTCTCCGCAGGTGTGCCGGCGTTGGGGTCGTCGGTCTGCACAGGATCCTGCGCGGTGTTGGAGGGAGTGCATGCAGCCAGCAGGCCAATTACGAATATCATGGCCAGAAGCAGTGCAATGGTTTTCTTCATGTCGGTTTTCTCTCCTTTTTTGTTCTTTTATTTTTTGCAGAAGCCATTATCGGCTTCAAATTTAAAGTCAAGTTTGTTAGGGTTTCGTTTGTCTTAAAGCATATGTAATAATGAAAGCAGCGCCGATATCGCAATGAGTATTGCCGCGCATACCATATATAAGGATACATCATTATGATGCTTGCGGCTGTCGCGATATTCAATATAGTCATCTTTCAAGTCGTCTGCCGATTTATGTTCGTTGCGGAAAATCATTTTAAGAAGCTTTACGCCGTAAGAAAGGCTTGTAAACATGTGCATATTTGTCAGCTGATGCGCTATGCCGACGAGCAAAAGCGCCATTCCGGCCGAAAATATCGCATTTATTATCCATACGAAAGCCGTTTGCTCCCTTCCCCTGCCGATAACGTAAGAAACCACGATCCCCAGCACGCAAACGAATGCCATTTTAGGCCACGATTGCTTAAATTTGTTCAACATAGTCTGTTGAGGATAACTCACCGATGTTTCCTCCATCCGGTTTTCATGTATAAGGTTTGGATTCATTCGTTGAATCCATTCGGTAATATATTATGTACATGCATACATATATATCAAATAGTAAGTATAAGAGCACTCTAATTATATGGTATTTAACCATATAAACGTCACTTTGTCAACACATTGTTTCTATGTATACAATTCCGTCTTAATTCGTCGATAAGGCTTGCCATGCTATCGATGTGGTATTAAAATATATGATATAAAGTCTTGCCCGCGAAGTAAATTATATATGTAGCAAAGGAGCTTTACCTATGCGTTTAACTATGAAAGGCGCCACCGAAAAAAACACCCGCTATGCGGATAAGCCGAATGAGGATCTTTTTTTCTTTGACGAGGCATCAGGTTTTGCCATGATACTTGACGGTGTAAGCCGCGACAGAGAAAACGGCATATACCCCAACCCCAGCCCCGCCTGCCGCGCCGACAACGCCTTTGCCGATGCCGCGCAGGCCGTACTTTTGAAAAAAAACGGTGCCGCACCGGCGGACCGCCTTAAAGCGGCAGCATCTGCCGGGAACATGGCCGTTGCCGCCGCCAACGAAGGCTTCCCCTCCCCATTTCTCCCGGGCACGGTCGGCGTGCTTGCGCTTTTTGCCGAACACAAGCTGCATTATGCATATATAGGAGATTCTAATGGCATATTGATTTCAAACGGAACGCTATCGTATTTTACAACACCTCAAACCGCAGAGGTGCATCGCCGCCGCAAGGAGTTTACGTCCGACGAGATACGCGCCGTTATATGCAACAATCCTTCCCACCCCTGCGGCTACGGCGTATGGAACGGCATGCCGTCCGCCGCGGAATTTCTGCGGGTGGGCGATCTGCCCCTGTCCGCAGGCGACAGGGTCCTTTTATGTACTGACGGAATCGACCCGTTCCTCGCATCGCTGTCTGATGCAGCCTTAGCCGCCATGGATGCCGATACTTTAATTTCTCAGGCCATGGCCTACATGATGCCCGAAGGATACATGGACGACCGCACAGCCATTGTTATAAACATATTGGATGTATGAACGAGGTTGGAACCCCGTGTCATCATAATCCATGATTGCAGAATATACCCTTGTATGCAGAAAAACGGCGTGACCGTGAAGTCGCACCGTTTTTTCTTTGCCCAACCTTAATACTTATGACTGTTAAGCATTAGGCCGGCGTGATTTCTGGCGGAGCGGGTGGGATTCGAACCCACGGAACCTTGCGGTTCAACTGATTTCGAGTCAAAATTCGCTATTTAGAAATAAGCGGAATTAAGAGAAATTGAGTGACGATGGCGGAACTTGAAGAAGCCCGTATTTCAAGGGTTTTTCAAGGGTAAAAGCTCGGAAAATGGAAAAACGCCCAAAAATCAATGAGTTCGAATAATTAGCGGTTTTACTGCTTTTTAGGGGAGAACTGAGCATTTTGGGGAGAACTAGGGGAGAACTGGGGAGACCAAACAAGAAAAAATCGCAGTTCCTACGACTGCGTTTTGAACAGACTTTCATGGGAAACCACCTGCCGTTGACCAATATGAAAAGGTGGTTTGAACATGAAAAATTTAGAAGCGCATTTCAAAGAGATCAAGAAGCAATACCCAAAAACCATGAGCAAGGATCAGCTATATCGGGTGGCCCACATCAGCAAGGCAACCGCACTCTATTTGCTTCAAAGCGGTGCAATTCCATGCAAGGACACGGGTAAAAAAACACGTCGCTATACCATTAAGACAGACGATGTGATCGAGTACCTGCGTCAGAGGGAAATATGCCCGGAAAAGTACAAGGCCAGTGAAGGATGGTACGCAGGGACAGCAGGTGCTAAAAAAGCAATAGCTCCAAGCTGCTGGATAACGCTGACTCCTGAGCAGACGAAACAGTTTGAGCTGTTTTTTGAAGCGGAAATGAAGGAGATGGCGGACCTTATTACAATCGAGGAGCTTGCTGTGTTTGCTGGATACAAATCTACCTCTGTAGTAAACTGGTGCAGCAGCAAAAAGATGAAGGCATTTAAGATTGGAGGGAAATATTTTATCCCCAAAGAGTGTGCTATCAAATATTTAGCTTCAGCGGCAATGTGCCGTAATCCGCAACAGTCGTACAGGTACAAGCTGTTTGTCACAGAGTTCAGAAAACAATACAACATAAAATCATGAAAACAGTACATAGCGCGTCTGTTTACCCAAAGTGGCGCTTGGGTCGGCAGGCGCGCTATTTTTATGCCCAGATGCGGGCGAAGGAGGTGTTATTGTGAAAGCATACGGGAAGTCGTGGGGTTACAATGTATATGACTGCCGGTACTGCCTGTACCGGAAAGGGAAGCTAAAGGGCTGCGTCTACCCGGACGGCTGCTGCTGTCCCGTCCCGCAAAAGCCCGCAAGACGGAACGGCATAGAACAAGTTTACGAAGCAGCTACGAACAGCACCGCTCCCGTTTCGGAGTGCGAGGGCTGTCCCTACGGAAAGGCTGCCCCCTGCATCGGATGGTGTACCAAAGAGGTCATGCGCGCCGCAGGGCTTCCAAAGGAGCGTGACAGAAGCCATGTATGACTATTTCTACGGCGCGGAAGCGGAACAGTTCTCCTTCTACCGCATCCCCAAGGTGCTGTTCACGGAGGAGCGGTTCAGAAGCGTTTCCGCAGAAGCCAAGGTGCTCTACGGTCTGCTCCTTGACCGTATGAGCCTGAGCTGCAAGAACGGCTGGCTGGATAAAGAAGGACGTGTGTATATCATCTTCACCATCGAGGAGGTCATGACCGCCCTGAGCTGCGCCGACCAGAAGGCCGGAAAGCTGCTGCATGAGCTGGAGAGCAAATGCCGCCTCATCGAGCGCAAGCGGCAGGGACTGGGCAAGCCCAACCTCATCTACGTCAAGAATTTTGTGGATAAAGCTGCGGATAACTCTGTAGATAACCCATCGGGCAGCACCGCGCCCTCCCCGGAATCACGATTCCAGAACCGTGAAAATCACGATTCAGGAGCAGTGAAAATCACGGATCAGGAATCGTTAAAATCACGATCTAATAATACTGAGAATAATGATACTGATTTTAGTGATACTGATTCCTTTCCCTTCACTTCGTTCAGGAGGGATCACGGGCGGGAAGCGAAAGGAAACGAAGCGGCTCTGAGAGAGCGGTACAGAGAGCTTATTGCGGAGAACATCGCCTACGACGCACTCCTGACAGACTATCCATACGAGCAGGACACGCTGGAAGAAATCCTGGAGCTGCTGGTGGATGTGGTCTGTACGACGAAAAGCTCCGTCCGCATTTCCGGCGACGATAAGCCCGCCGAGGTGGTCAGGAGCCAGTTTTTGAAGCTGAACAGCGAGCACATCCGCTTTGTGGTGGGCGGGCTGAAGGAAAACACCACCCGCATCCGCAATATGCGCCAGTATCTTTTAGCCACGCTGTATAACGCCCCTCTGACCATCGGGAACTACTACCGAAGCCTTGTCAGTCACGATATGTCGGAGGGCTTCATCTGAGCCGCAGGTCATTGCCTGCGGCTTTGGCATTTTCAGGAGGTGATGCGACCGTGCCGAAACAGAAACCCAACGAACAGGTACAGCAGATACCGCTTTCAGAGATTCGTCCCTTCAAGAACCACCCCTTCAAGGTGACGGACGACGAGCTCATGCAGCAGACCATCGACAGCATCATGCAGGTGGGCGTTCTCAACCCCGCCATCATCCGCCCCGCACCGGAGGGCGGATACGAGATGGTAGCCGGACACAGGCGGCTCCATGCCGCAGACCTTGCGGGGCTGAAAACCATACCGGCCATCGTCCGCAATCTTGACGACGACGAGGCGGTGATCCTCATGGTGGACAGCAATTTGCAGCGGGAAACCATCAGCCCCATGGAGCGGGCGCAGGCGTACAAAATGAAGCTGGAAGCGTTGAAGCATCAGGGAAAACGGGTGGATTTGGAGGGAAAATCAACTTCCCGACAACTCGTCGGGAAGTTGGAAACAGCAGATAAAGTAGGCGAATTAGCTGGCGATAGCGGTCGCCAAGTGCAACGCTATATCCGTCTCACCGAGCTTCTGCCGGAGGTGCAGAAAAAGGTGGACAGCAAGGAGATCGCATTCAGCCCCGCCGTGGAACTGTCATACCTCACCCGCGACGAGCAGAAGCAGTTTCTGGACGCAATGGACTATTCCCAGAACACCCCCTCCCTTTCCCAGGCGCAGCGGCTCAAGAAGCTCAGCCGGGAGGGAAAATGCACGAAGGAGGCCATGCGCTCCATCATGTCCGAGGAAAAGAAGGAGGAACAGGAGCGCATCACGCTGAGCAGCGATACCCTCCGCAAATATTTCCCCCGAAGCTACACGCCCCTGCAAATGCAGCAGACCATCATCAAGCTGCTGGAGCAGTGGCAGAAAAAACAGCAGCGCCGGAACGAGCGCTGAGAAAGGCAGGTTTATCCATGAACGTAACCATCAACATCTACGGCGACGTACACATCCATTGCGACTGCTGCGACGAACGCGGCGTATATGACGACGACCTTGAGAAAAGCCCCGAAGCCCCATATGAAGATGCACCCGATACGGAGGATGACAGCGAAGAAACCGAACTGTCCATTGCGGAAGCGGAAGCTGTGGTCAAGGCAGTGGCGGAGCTGCTCTTTCCCTTTCTTCCGGCTGAAATTGACGAGGGAGGCGGCGCGCATGAAGGAATTTGACGTGACCATCACCGAAACGCTGAAGCTCACCGTGTCCGTGGAGGCATCGTCCAAAGAGGAAGCCCAACAGATGGTAAGCGACCAGTGGCACGCCGGGGATCATATTCTGGATGCGGACAATTTCGTGGAGGTGGAGTTCGAGAGCAATGACGGCAAGGAAATCTCCGCCGAAAGAGCGCAGGACGACACCATCGAGGTGCTCATGGTGGAGCCGGGACAGTACCCGCGCGTGGAGCGTATCGGCTCCGACCTTGCCTCCTTGCAGAAGGCGGTGGACGGCTATATTCAGGCGGTCTACCCATATGACGACCCCGTGGCGCTGATCTGCGGGGAGGAAGCCAAGCTGGAGGGCAAGCCCCTGAACCGCGCCCTGCGGGACGTGGACGGCGATATCTACGATATTGTGGCCGGTAAGTTTTTCATCTGCGGTCTGGGGGATGAGAACTTTGCGTCTCTGCCGAAGGAGCTGCAACAGAAATATGAGGAAAAGTTCCGTCAGCCGGAAGCCTTTTTGAAGATGGGCAGCAA
>ENA-ORLF01000103-ORLF01000103.1-human-gut-metagenome-genome-assembly--contig:-NODE-103-length-41070-cov-6.71291_pt1 | contig 41070 bp, 33 predicted proteins | sample MGYA00243066_ERZ508822 | MGnify/ENA primary metagenome ERZ508822 (study PRJEB26277, sample SAMN04329791) | human gut metagenome | biome: human-associated habitat | host: Homo sapiens | place: USA... | reverse complement strand
GCTCCAGCTCCAGCTCCAGCTCCAGCTCCAGCTCCAGCTCCAGCTCCAGCTCCAGTTCCAGCTCCAGCTCCAGCTCCAGTTCCAGTTCCAGCTCCAGTTCTTCCCTTTCTTCCTCCTCCAGCGAACCGCCTACTGAAGAAGAGCCATGCCCGTGCCCCTGTGAATGCGGTGAAGAAGGCGATGAGAACTGCATCCAGCAGCAACCCACTCCGGGGGATCCTAATGGCGGACTGCGCTGTCAAGGCGAGGCCTGCATCAACTCCTCCTCTCCGGGAGGCCCGACGCCCCCCTCTCCGACCAGATTCATGCGCATGGCCCGCACTTCCCCTACCTTCAACACTAATAGCGGGCTATCCATACGCTACAACCACCCCATGGCATGGAGCGCTTCCTTCTCTGAAGACGAACGGCGAGTGACCGTCAAACGCCCCTCTGGAAGTCATATCTATTTCAAAGCAGATAAGGGAAGCAGCAACGCTTCTCCCATTGGCAGCTCCAGAAAGCTTGATTACCATGTTCAATTGCTCAATGGGGATATCACTCCCAACACTGAAGGCACTCCCGCCTACATGGATATGGCCCTTCCTGATGGCATGATCCTGCGCTTCTCTACCTCTACAGGAGAGATTTTTTCCGTCATCACCTCCGCTGGCCACATCATTTCTGCCGAAGAGTATGCCAAAAAGGTTCAAGTCACCTACAACCAGAGCGGTTCGCTCAACAGCGTCTATTCCCAGGCCCAAGGGCTAATGCGAAGCATTCCCGGAAACAACAGCCTCTCCTTGGAGTGGTACGCTCCCGAGAATGTTTCTGCCTCCCATGATGGGGAATTTGTGGTTACCGGAGAACCCTACAAGACGGCCCTCTATGAGACTTCCGTTGAGAACGGCGCTACAGTAACCCGTATCACTAACCAGCGAGCTGGACAGGAACCGCACTTCATCGAGCGTCGCGAGGAAGGCAACAAAGTGAGCATCATCAAGGGAGAGGGAGACGAGCGCATCCTGCGCACGATTGAACGAAATGCACTGCCCGACTCCAAGTGGGAGCGCATTGAAACCATCAAGGGCATCAACGACTCCAAGCCACTACGCAGCACGCGTACAGTCAGAAAATACACCGATGGAGGCTGGCTGACTATCAGCTATACGGAAGGCTACAATACTTCCAAGGAACAAACAACCCTCTATATCTACAACGACCAGTTCCACATTTCCTTGGAAATCAAACCAGATGGAGGCTATACGCGTTATGAATACGACGAAGAGGGACGGGTAGTTCTACAAGCTGCACCGTGGGCTGGAGGAGGCGAAAAAGCTACACGTACCACGTATGCCGAACTGCGCTTCAATGACTTCAGACCGGCGACTCAAATGGAGTTAATCATTGCACCAGACGGAACAGAAACTGTATTGCACACAAAAACTTACGTATATGAAAACGGACCTCAGATCAACCGTACGACAATAACGGAAACCGCTTTGGGTTCAAATCAAGTCCATACAAGCATTTCGGAAACCTATGGAGAGGCCGCTGAATATCCCTATGCCAGGGGAAAGAGGAAGATGAATCAGGGTATTGACGGAATAGAGACCGTCTACAGCTATGAAGCCGCTACCGATCATGACGCTATACACAAGGTGACAGCCACAACTCAGGCCAACGGAAGTATCGTTCCCGGCCACAGCAGCAAGAGTGTGGAGTACATTGCTGAAAACGGTACCACTACCAGAAAGGAACAATATGTCCATACCGGAGATACATGGTCTCTGATTTCTTCCGAAAACTATGAATACGACGCAGAATTCAAATTGATTAGAACCACCAGGGGCAACGGTAGAACCAGCACTACGGAATGGATGTGCTGCGGCCCGCTGAGAGAAACAGATGAAGATGGCATTGTGACAAGTTACAGTTACAATTCGGCCAAGCAATTGGTTGAAACCATCCGCTCAGCTACCGAGAGCACTCCGGAAATAATTACGACTTATACCTATGATGCTGCGGGAAGAGTCCTTTCCACACGACGCGACGTGGGAGCCATGACCACGGAAGAAAGTACGGAATACGATGAATTGGGAAGGGTTATTTCCTCTACGGATATCCTTGGACGTGTAACCAAAACTGAATACAATGATAATCTGCTTACTATCACTGTCACCACTCCCGCAGGAGCTACTTTAGTAACGAAAAAGTATTACGACGGCACGGTTCTCTGGCAAGGCGGGACCGGACAACGGGAAATAGAAACGGACCTTGTGCTGACCGAAGAAGGCATTCTTACTACAACTTTATCCCAAGGTGTTATTCTCTACCGTTCTCTGGCTAACGGATTTAGCCAGAACGTAAAGGAAGAACAACCCAATACAAAAGGAGGGTTTATAGTAACGCGTAACAGCTATAACGACAAAGGGAAGCTTGTATGCATACAAACGGACGGCATGGCTTCCATACTTAAACACTACAATGAGCTTGGCCACTCTGTAAAACAGACCGCTGTTTTGAACGAACTTGATCCTGATGATACCACGAAAAACAGAATATCAGAGAGTTCAGCATACTACTGCATCGGAGAAGACGGTATTTACCAAGTAAAAAAGACAATAAATTATAACGCGTCCGGACGTCCCCTTATCCAATCCAGAAGCCAACTTGTCTCGTCCTTAAATCCAGCGTTAGAAAATAAAACAATCTCTGTTGACGTCTATGGGCAGCAAAGTACGCAATGGGTAGAGTATACCGCTCCAGCCAAACGGACGCAATTTAACCAAATACCCACTTCGGATATCGTAGCTAAGGTCATTGTGGTCGACGGCTTTACTGTTCAAAGGACTGACCACTTCGGACTGACTAATACACAAAGAAGGAGTTATACAGCTGCAGGAGTAACCTTGCAATATACAGATCCACGAAATAATACTACCGTTATTTTAACTGATTTGGCAGAACGGGTGATCACGATTACTGACGCCGCCGGAAATACTACAACCACAGCTTACAGCCCACATTTTAATAATCCTGCTGTTATTACCAATGCAGAAGGGAAAACTATCTGTTCTACCTACGATATCCGGGGCCGTAAAACTGCCGAATACGGAACAGGCATCTACCCTGCATGCTTTGCCTATGACGAAGCTAACCGCATGATACTGATGACTACCTTCCGTACGGATGAGGAAGAAATCATTTCCGATCCTTCCGATCGAACCGATGGAGATACCACAGTGTGGCTTTACGAGGATGCCACCGGGCTGGAGCTCAAAAAAACCTACGCCGACGGCGCCTGTATCTTAAAAACATACGATTTCCTCAACCGTCTGGAAACCCTCACCAAGGCCAGGGGAAGCGTGACAACTCATTCCTACGCACCACTCACAGGGGAACTTGTCTCCGTTACCCATGACGATAAAACTCCGAGCTTGAATTTTATCTACAATCACCTTGGACAAATGATATCCGTTTCCGACGCCTCAGGTATCAGGGAACTCTCTTATGATGCTTATGGCAGACCTAATCAGGATACTTCCTTTGGATACGTGGAAAGTTGCCTTCAAGAAGCTTTTGATGCTTTCGGGCGCCCTTGCGGCTATCAGCTTATGATCGGGAATCGTGTTGCTCAACACTCTTTCCTTGACTATGATGACCAAGGTGGCATTATTGGGATGAATCTGGAAGGTCTGGCTTCTCCCTTCACTTGGGAGTATGATACAGCCAATGGCTTCCTCGCACAACTCTCCTACCCCAACGGCATGGTCCGCAGCAACAGCTATCATTCCACGCTCAATCTTCTGACCGGTATTGGCTATGAGAGTTCCATGAAGGAGGGCACTGTAGCGGCGCATGCCTACAAGTATGACGGATTGATGCGTCCCACTTGGAAGCAGGATTCTTGGGATGCTACTACTCCTGCAACCACAAGATATTTTGGTTACAATGACCGAAGTGAGTTAACCAGTGATCAAATCCTGTCGAGAGGAAGATTTGCCTATCAATACGATAATATCGGCAACCGTAAAACCGCCAGAGAACTGGAAGAAGAGGTGTCCTATGATGCCAACCTTCTCAACCAGTACACCCATATTACGAAAAAAGAAACACCGTTCACTCCCTCCTACGATGCAGACGGTAACCAGATCAGGATCAAAACCTCAACTGGTACTTGGAATGTTTCCTACGATGCAAATGACAGACCAGTTTCCTTCATTAATGAAGATGATAGAACTGTAGTATCCTGTAACTACGACTATCAGGGTAGGCGTTTCGAAAAGAAGCTGATTATTAACGGTATTACTTCAAAACATACTTACTACCTATACCGCGATTACCTCCAGATAGCTGAATTGGACCTGATGCATCCCGAACCCGTGCTGGTGAAAAGCTATCTATGGGATCCCACAGAGCTAGCCGTCACGCGTCTCCTGATGATGACATGCTGGAAGAACAAAGGAATGGAAGTGGAAAAACATCTCTACTTCATGCATGACGCATTGAAAAATGTCACTTCCATCTTCAGTGAAGATGGTGAAAGAAAAGCACGCTATGAATACGCTCCCTTCGGGAGTCTTCTTACGGCGGAAGGGGATATGGCAGAAGACAACAAATACCGCTTCTCCTGTGAATACATGGATGACGAGCTGGGACTGATCTATTATAATTATAGACATTTGAATCCTGCTGATGGCAGATGGATTAGTCGTGACCCCATTGCTGAGCAAGGTGGCCGTCTTTTGTATGGATTTATTGGAAACAGATGGGGCAATGATTATTTGGGTTTTGGAGAAACAGGAACTATATCTGGAAAAGTTATGGCATTTTTCCAATCATGCCTTCCTGGAGACAAATCTTCACAAAAAATAACCATTGATTTAACAGCAGGTACGTTGGATGCCGGATCATGGACCCAATTTTACAGTAAACCTGAGAAGCTTGAGTTTGCAGGATCGTTAAAACTTAATGATATAACCTTCCCATTATCAATGACAATGCAAGCTGGCGAAGATTTCCCTACATTTAGTGCTGGCTTCAACAATTTGGTGCTTTATAAAATTCCCCTCATGACTATTTCCGCATCCGGGGAATGGAAACAGCAGGAGGATGACAAATGCAAGGCATCCCTAAATGCAAAACTAGGAAACTTTATCGACGGTCTCACTATTGAGGGAAATCTCGCAGGCAACTGGGAAAGAGGGTTTATTCAGGAGCAATATATTCCATCATTTACGGTAGGCTACAAAACCAAAATTACTGAGTGGCTGGCGGTGAATGCTTCTTTCAAGATTCCCAATGCAAAAGATGACCCAAAGAAGAATTTGTGTTCACTTGCATTTATAGCATCTGGAGAGACTCAAGATGAAACAGTAAAAATTTCTATCTCATTAAAAGCACAACAGCAGACGGGTCATGGTGTTCCTCCCGGATCAATAGGAATTGAAAGCGAATTTCAAATAAAACCCAGTGAACGTGCCTCTCTATTCTTTAACTTTAATTCAGATCTTCACCCTAAACAGGATATATCAGCTAAACTAGGAATAAAATATTCATTCTAATCATATTTCAAAAAAAAATACATATTCCATACTACTATAAAAATATAGTTAAAATTCATTAAATAATATAACATTTTAGAATTACATAACATGAACTTGTATATCGCTACCCTAATAATTGGAATAGAATGTTCAACATGTCTGATATATGCTGAACAAAAAGAAAATTCCAATATTTCAAAACATTCAGTTAAATTCGAAAAAATCACAAAGGATAATCATATTCAGGAACTGGAAGCAAAAGCAATACAGGGAGATTCCACGGCCCAATGTGCTTTAGCTATCTCCTATGGTAAAGGCGATGGCGTACCCATAAACTACGACAAAGCATTTTATTGGGCGACAAAAGCTGCACAGCAAAATGATCCTCAATCCTATCCTATTCTTTTTACTTGTTATTCCCGTGGACTGGGATGCCGACAGGACACTCAAAAAGCCTTGGAGTGCTTAAAAAAGGGGGCGGAAGCAGGAATTGCCTTTTGCCAAGCCAATCTTGCTGTTTGTCTTTATTACGGGGGCCAAGGCCTCCCGATAGATGCAAAACAGGCGGTGGAACTGGCCTTGAAGGCCTCCCGGCAGGGTGATGTAGAAGCTATAGGTTTGCTGGGGGATGCCTATTTCACAGGAAACGGAGTCGACAAGAACATGGCCAAAGCCCTGGCCTATTTGCAACAAGGAGCATCTTCCGGAAGTTCCAATGCCCAGTACGCCTTGAGCCGTCTTCTCAGATCCGGCAACGAAGGAGTTCCACAAGACGTGCCCCAGGCTTTGCAATGGCTGCAGAAAAGCGCCTCTTCCGGAAATGGGAATGCCCAATATGAATTGGGCATGTTGCTCATGTCCGGCGATGGTGGACTCAAGAAGGATATACCGCAGGGTGTACGGTGGCTGCAAAAAAGCGCGGATCAGGGACATTTCGGAGCGCAAAATAATCTGGGGCTTCTTTACCTCAATGGAGAAGGCGTGGAACGCAATGAACAAACAGCGTTCCAATGGATAAAAGCAAGCGCCATGCAGAACCACCCCCTTGCCCAGTATAATCTCGCGGGCCTTTACATGCAGGGACTGGGCGTAGAAAAAAATTACAAGGAAGCGGCCAAATGGTACCAGTCAAGTGCGCAGCAAGGACAACAAGAAGCTTTGTTCCTTTTGGGACAGCTATACCTGACGGGGGGGCCAGGACTTGAAAAAGACTGGAAATCAGCCCTTAAATGGTTGAATTTAAGCGCAGAAAAAGGAGATAAAAATGCATTTCCCCTTTTGGGGCAATTATATCTTGCGGGGGGTCCGGGCATGGAAAAAGATGAAAAGAAATCCCTTAAATGGTTCCTCCTCAGTGCTGAACAGAAAAATCCGGATTCCATGTGCATTCTGGGAGAATTGTACATGAATGGAACGCCGGGATTGGAAAAGGACTGGAAGGAGGCGGAAAAATGGTTTCAACTCAGCGCCAGGCATGGAAATAAAAAAGCAATTCCCTTTTTGCGGTACCTCTATATGACGGGAGGGCCTGGACTCGAAAAAAATTATGGAGAAGCGGCCAAATGGATACAACCGCTGGCAGACGAAGGAGACCGGGAATCCCTTGATCTTTTGGGACAATTGTACATGTTTGGCGGCCCCGGACTTGAGAAGGATTACGGGAAAGCAGCCAAATACCTGACTATCAGGGCTGAACAGGGTGATACATCCAACTTGCTCAATTTAGGCAATTTATATGCCATGGGAGGAAACAACCTCCAACAGGATTTTGAAAAAGCCCGGGAATGGTGGATCAAAAGCGCTTTGCTGAATGAGGCTGATGCTCAAAAAAATTTGGGCGCACTGTATTTTAATGGAAATTCCGTCCAAAAAGATTATCGGGAGGCGGCCAAATGGCTGCTCCAGGCAGCCCGGCAGGGAGACGCGGACGCTCAATACTCTTTGGGATTGATCTATGATCAAGGAGGCCATGGAATCGAACCGGACCGGAAGGAAGCGTTGACATGGTACCGTAAGGCTGCCGAACAGGGCCATGAAGAGGCCAAACAGAAACTCAACAAGGCAGATAGCGGGACAACCGCAAAGTAGAAAGAAGAGTCTTCTTCCTGCCTGAAAAATCAGGTGTCAAAATCGTCCCCATCTTCATGGATTTCCTTCATTGCCGCGTTGATGAGGTGCCGGGTTTTCACGCCGGGCAGCACGTTCAGGTCCATACGGTTCATGACATAGCCGAAGGACAGGCCATATTCCGGGTCGGCATAGGCATGGGAGCCGCCCGCCCCCGCATGGCCGAAGCCGCCGAAACCAAATAAATGGCGCAGCTTGCGGCCCGTGGAAGGGTCCACGGGGTCGTGCATGAATCCGCAGGAAAAGGCGGTAGGCGTTTTCAGGGTCAGGTCCGGCCCATCAACCACCACGTCTTTCATCCAGCCGAGCACGGTTTCCGGAAATACCTTCAGTTCATCCAGACCCAGGCAGGCTTGGTAAAATTGAGCCATGCCGCGGGCGGAAGCCACGCCGCCGAAAGCGGGCATTCCGGACGTCCACGCTGCGGGAGTGTTCATCTGGCGCACACTGTTCAGCCCCGTCAGGGTATTGAACGCACGGTGCACGGGCGTCCCTTTCTTCATGTATTCCAGATAGAACGGGGTTCCCATGTTGGACATGTCCATTTTTCCGGGGTAAAGGACAGCCATCCGGCTGAATTCCGATTCCGGCAGCCTGATGAAGAAGTCCAGATTCAAGGGGAGGCGGATGTATTCATCCCAATATGCCCAAAGACGCTCCCCGGTCAGGCGGATCATGAGCTCGTCCAGCATGACGCCGTAGGTATGCGGATGGTAGCCGTGCTCCGGAGGCTGCCACGCGGGAGCGGTTTCCTCCAGGGCACGCACGCAGTCTTCGTGGTCGAATACATCAGCTTGGCGGGAGAAAGCGGCCAAACCGCACTGGTGGGACATCATTTGGGCAATCGTAGCATACGGTAGCGGGAATTCCGGCCACAGTTCCCCCATGCTCATCTCCGGGGAGGCTCCCTGCTGGTGCAGAGCCAGCAGCAGAACGGCGGAAGCGGGTCCCTTCGTAGCGGAGTAAACGGGCGCCAGTGAATGTTCCGTCCACGGACGCGTTTCATCCGCCACGGCAAACCCGGAGTGTAGGGAAACAATTTCCCGCCCCTCCTTCCAGATGGAAACGGATGCCCCCAATTCCCCGTAATCACGGAAGTTTTTTTCAAATGCTTCAATTATGTGCCGCGCGCCTTTCATTCCTCTCAACCGGGCAGGAACAGCTTCCCCGCCTTGGCGGAAAAGTTTACTCCCCACTGCCCGGGAAGGCAAGTCCGGCACGATTCATATCCCATCCACGTCTTCACACCTTCCGCAGGATGATGCAGGAAAAATTCTTCCGCCGGAATGCCTGCCGAAAGGAAAGAGACCTTATTTCCTCCTCTTCCCGGGAGGGAACAGGGCACAATGCCGTTTTCACCGTCAGCTTTAGGAAACATCGCTTTTTGTGCGCAGCCAGGTATTCCCGCGTTCCCGTTTCATCCGGTCCTCCTTCAATTTATTCAGGGAGAATTTGATGCGGAACAGCTTCATGACGAATACGCACGAACACGGGATCAGAAGAAGGCCCACCTGCGTGCCCCCATGCCGATGGCGACCACCGTACCAATGGCGTTGCGCGCCAGCGCTCCGGAGCCGGAGGAGAGCATCAGCGGAATGCAACCCAGAATGAAGGCCAGGGAGGTCATCAGAATAGGCCGCAGACGCAGGCGGGCGGCCTTCCATCAAGCCTTTGTCGCACTGCATTTCCAGATTGGCAAATTCCACGATCAGGATGGCATTTTGGCCGCCCACCCCGCCAGCATCACCAGGACAATCTGCGCACAGAGTGCCAGTTCCAGACTCACCCGGGAGATGGTGTCCGGCGTGAACTCCGGCACAGGAAACCGGCAGAAGGTGGGGATGAGAACGACGGGAACGGCAATCGGTGGAATAAGCGTGGCGCGCTGGTTTTACAGGAAGATATACACAAGGAAGCACCACAAGGGCGACGGCTTCAATGCATGTGTGACTAGTCCTCTGCCCGGCATTCCATGAAAGAACACGGAGTCAGGGATTACGGAAAGCGTCCGATGCCATAAGAAGGCGGGACGGAAAACAGAACCCCGTTCCGGAAGGAAAAATCTCCGGAAAGAGCGGCGACTTATATCGGAACGGCCTACCTTTTTTAAAAAGGAAGCGGAGAGTTTTTGCCAACTATTAACTTTTAATTATTAACTGTTAACCACTAATTAGCACTTCCAACTCAGCGCAAGTACGTACAGCCGAACGCCTTCCACCCTGAATTTGACTTCCCAGCCGGAGAAGGAAAGGCCGTATACCCGTTCCGGGTCGTCCTGGTACTGCGGCCGCGGGTCAAGGGAGAGCGTATCCTCCAGCACCGCCAGTTCCTCCGGGGGAACGGAGGCGGCCAGCTCCGGCGGAATTTCCACTTTCAGCCGCTGAAAGGGGGAGGACGTGAATCCTCCGGAAGCCTCCGGGATGCAGTCCGCCTGCGGCACGTAGGGCTTGATGTCCAGAATGGGCGTGCCATTCACCAAGTCCACACCGGAGAGGTGCAGCACGGGACCGTCCCGGGGGTGCATTTCCACCCTGTCCAGCCTGACGGCGGACAGTCCTATGGGATTGGGACGGTACGGGGCGCGCGTAGCGAAGACCCCCATGCGGACATTACCACCCAGGCGGGGAGGCCGAACCGTCGGACTCCAGCCTTCCCTCAGGTTTTCACTGAATATCCAGAGCAGCCACAAATGGGAGAATCCGTCCAGTCCCCGCACGGATTCAGGGTTCCGGAATTGCGGCTCAAACACCAGCCGTGCGCGGGCACCGGGCACCAGCCCGCTCTGGCGCGGAACGCCGAATTTTTCCGGATAACAGGTGCTGACGCTGGCGATTGGCTGCAAGGGCAGTTAATAGTTAACAGTTAATAATTAAAAGTTAATAGTTGGTGAAAATTCTTCGCTTCCTCTTTAAAAGAGGTAGGCTTGCTCTCCAAAGATTACGGCGTCCACCTTTCCCTGGAGCGTTTTGCCCAGGAAGGGGGTGTTGCGGGCGCGGCTGCGCAGCGTTTCGTCCGTGACGGGAGTCTCGCCTTCCGGATCAAATACCACCAGATTTGCCGGGGCGCCTTCCTCCAGGGAAACGGGGGAAAGGCCCATGAGCCTGCGGGGGGTATCGCTGCAAGCGCGGACAACCGTTTCCCAGGACATCCTGCCGGTCTGCACTAGATACTGGTAGATGGCGGGCAGGAAGGTATCCAGGGCAATCATGCCCTGCGGAGCTACCACGAAGTCCTGGAGCTTGGAGAACGGGGTGCAGGGCGTGTGGTCGGAGACGATGCAGTCGATGGTGCCGTCATTCACGGCTTCAATCAGGGCGTCCACGTCCTTCCGGTCGCGCAGGGGCGGCAGGGTCTTATAGTTGGTGTCGTAACAGCCCACGTCCTCATGCGTGAATAGGAGATGATGCAGGGCCACTTCCGCGCTCAATCCGGTCGTTTCCGGCTTGCAGCGGCGCAGGATGTCCGCGCTTCCGGCAGTGGAGACGGTCTGCACATGCAGGGAGTTGCCCGTGTCCACGGAGAGGCGGATGATCGTTTCCAGACCGATTTCCTCCGCGCAGGACGGGGAGCCCGCCAGCCCCAGGCGGTAGGAGGTGGAGCCGGGATGCATGGCGGCCCTGGCCGTCAGGGCCGGGACATCCCCGCGCAGGGCAAAGGTGAGGTTCAGGTTGCTGGCGTACTGCATGGCGCGGTACAGCAGCAGCATGTTGTCCGGGGCACGGTCTCCGTCCGTGATGAAACGCACGCCCTTCGCCCGCAGGGAGTCGTAGGAGGCCTGTTCTTCGCCCCCGTCCCCCTTGGTCAGGCAGCCGGAGGGAATGACGTCCACCAAAGCGTCCGTGCGGCAGATTTCCATGAAGGTGGTGATCTGCGCGGCATTGTCCATCACGGGGGCGGTATCCGGCATGGCCATCAGTCCGGTCACGCCGCCGTGGAGGGCCGCCGCCGTTGCCGTGGCAATGCGTTCCTTGTCTTCCCGTCCGGGCTGGCACAGGTGGGCGTGAATGTCAAACAGGCCGGGAAGAAGCAATTTGCCGGAAGCGTCAATGACCGTTTCAGCGGAGTCTGCGGGAAGAGTTCCGGCAGGAGCCTTCCCGGCAATCACCCCGCCGGAAACCAGAATATCCGCCGGGCATGAGCCGGACGCCATCCGGGCATTGCGAATAAGTACGGAAGTTTTCATGAAGGATCAATGCTGGGTTTGGGGAGTGAGATGGTACAGGATGGACATGCGGCAGGCGATTCCGTTTTCCACCTGGCGGTTGATCAGGCAGCGCTCATAGTCCATCGCCAGGTCGCAGATTTCCACACCGCGGTTGACCGGGCCGGGGTGCATGATGTACAGGCCTTCATCAGAGATGCGTTTCAGCCGCTCCTCCGTAACGCCGTATATTTTGTTGTACTCGCGCGCGCTGGGGAAGAAGGGGGCGTCCTGCCGTTCCTTCTGGACCCGGAGCAGGTAGATGACGTCCGGTTTCCAGGCAAAGGCCTCGTTGAAATCGGAAAAGCGGGGAATGCCGGAATATTCCGTGCGCGGCACCAGGGAGCCCGGTCCCAGGTAGGCCACTTCCATGCCCAGCCTTTTCATCAGGATGGAGGTGGAGCGCGCCACGCGGGAATGCAGGATGTCCCCCACGATCAGCACCCGCCTGCCCCGGACGTCCGGAAACATTTCCCGAATGGTGAAGGAGTCCAGCAAGGCCTGGGAGGGGTGCGCATGCGCCCCGTCCCCGGCATTGACCACGCTGGCGTTCGTATGGCGGGCGATCACGTTCGGAAGGCCGCTGTTGTAGTGCCGCACGATGACGTAATCCACTTTCATGGCCTGGAGCGTGGCGATCGTGTCCTGGACGGATTCCCCTTTCACCACGGAGGAGGTGGATACGGTGAAGTTGGTCACGTCCGCAGACAGGCGTTCCGCCGCCACCTCAAAGGAAGAGCGGGTGCGGGTGCTAGGTTCATAAAAAAGCGTCAAAACGGACTTCCCTTTCAGGGCAGGCACCTTTTTGACGCTTTTGGTGAAGAGCTCTTTCATCGGTCCGGCCGAATCCAGCAGCGTATGGATTTCCTCGTCGGTCAACGAGGAGATGTTGAGTAGGTCCTTGCGGGGATTCATGAAAGTCAGGGAATGGGTTGAAACTGTCTATTTGCCGGAGATGACCACCCGGTCCACGCCGTCGGCCTCCTTCATGCTGACGACGACCTTGGCTCCGGCGTGGTCCAGCACCTGGCCCGTGTAATCCGGCTGGATGGGGACTTCCCGGCCGCCGCGGTCAATCAGGCAGGCCAGTTCAATGCGTGCCGGGCGCCCGTAGTCGAACAGGGCGTTCAGAGCCGCGCGGATGGTGCGGCCCGTGTACAGCACGTCGTCCACCAGTACCACCCTCATGTCGTCCGTGGAAAAGGGCAGATTGGAGGAGCGCAGGGAGGGGCGGGCCTCCAGCTTGAAGATGTCGTCCCGGTACAGGGAAATGTCAATGGCGCCGTACTGGGCGTCCACGCCGAGTTCCTTGACCTTGTCCACCAGCCGCCGGGCGATGATGTCCCCCTGGCTGAGGAGGCCGACAATGGCGAGCGGTTCCCCGGCGCAGCGGGCCACGATGCCGTGGGCCATCCGCTCCAGCGCGCGGGAAATTTCCTGCTCGTCCAACACGATTTCCTGTGACGGAGGAGAAGTCATCAGCCGGAATGGGAAAGAGTGGATACTTACAGCCCCGCCAGTTTCAGAATGCGGTGAGCGGCCATGGCGGCGTTCACGGGAGTCTTTTTGTGCAGGCCTACCGTCGTGCAGGGCACGCCGCCCGGGCACTGGGCAATCGCCAGCAGGGCGTCAATACCGTTCAGGGGGCCTCCGGGAACCGGTACGCCGATGACCGGCAGGGAGCAGCTCATGACGACCACTCCGGGAAGGGCGGCGGACAGGCCGGCCACGGCCAGGATGACGGCCTTTTCCCCGCTGGCTTCCAGGTCCTCCAGGAATTTGATGAGCTGCGGAAGGTCGCGGTGGGCGGACAAAACCGTTTCTTCATAAGGGACTCCTTCCTGTGCGAAATATTCGCGGGCGGGTTCCATAAAGGGCTTATCATTCGGGCTGCCGTAGATGACGATTACTTTCATGGCTGTGCGTGCGGTTGTGAAACTTTCGGATTATGGCCCCAAGCCCCCTGCCCTGGCAAGACTTAACCTGAAAAAAACGGCTCCGCGGATGGAGATTCCATTCCGGCAGGGGATCATGATAGATCACGGGAATCAGGAGAAAGGATCGTCCTGCTCCTCATCTTCATCTCCATATAATCCGAAAACATACCACAGCAGCGTATTATAACCGTTTTCCCCGTCATCCTCCCAGGGGTCCTCTTCGCCGAATCCATGTTCCCTCTCCCAATTCCCGGACCATTCCATCATTTCTTCAACGGAAGGCAGCGGAGGATTCCCGGTTTCAAGGCGCCACCGGAGACCGGCCGCACGCCTGCTCCAGTCCTTTTTGTCAGGATTACCAATGTTCCGCGGATTCAAGGTGAGGAGCACAAAGTTCAACAAGGCGGGGGAAGACGCAAACCGCTGAAGATTGTATTTATCCATGTACGCCCTCATCTGAAATTCCAGCTTTTTCAGATCGTCCGCGGGCAGTTTCTTCAGAGGAACCTTTTCCCTGATGCTTGTAAACAGAATATCCTTCCATATCTCCTTAAAATCCTCCGGACACCTGTCTAGGGCTTTGACCGGAAAAGAAGCCATTTCACGCCTCATGACCTCAACGTCATGCCCAGCATCTTTCCGGCTCCATTTGAGAACCATGTGCTCCAGCATCAGTGCGATCATGAACCGCTGTATGGATTCCCGCTCCTGCATTTGCCGCCGATCCAGATTGTCCGGAACATCCGGATTCGTCTTCTCCGCAACCCCTACATCCCGTCCCTGGACAGGACTGACAACGCAGCACCATGCCCATCCTGCCGCAAGAAACCATTTTACCAGCTTCATGGCTTATTTGACCTGACAAATATAAGGACAGATGTCCGCTTTTTACTCTTCCTCATCTTTCCACTCGTCTTCTTGATTCAACAATCCAGAAGAAACAGCCAATTTCCCGGAATAAATATCCTCTTTCAACTGATTCAGACGTTTTAGGTACTCTTCCGGCGATTCTCCCTCCTTTTTTACCGCACCATTGGCCTCCAGCCATCTGTCTGCGGCTTGATCCAAAACCTGGCAACCATATTTTTCCTCAACCCTTTTCATGGAGTCTTGCAGCTGCTGCACCATGTCCCTGCCTTCTTCCGTTTCCTCCCATGCGTTGTCATCCTTCAACCACATTTTAAGTACTTTCCTGCTCTGCAACCATGCTTCACGAAAGTCCTGCGGACAGCCGTCCAACGTTTTCTCAGGCCACAGTTCCATCATCGTCTGCAATAGGAGGCGCTCATCCAAGGCCTTCTGCTGCATGTCCAGTTTTATTCCCGCAATCTCCAGGCATAGTTTCCCTATGATCGCCTGCCTGGCTATAGCCAGGCGATCTTTCTCAAATTCCGGCGTTTTCCGGTACTCATCCACATCAGGCATATCCGGCGCCGCGATGTCCTGGCCATATCCTGTATCAAAACTGCAACAGCACGACAACACCGCCACGGGAATCCATTTCCATAAATTCATCACTGTTTTTATTCTAACATCCATCAAGAGAAATGCCAATCCGGCATTGCCATCATTTTCCGCCGCCAATCCAATTCCCGGACCGTCACTATGTCCCCGCATTTTCTTTTTCCCCGCATGCTTCACGCCTTTCAAGCATCAGCCGTTTCCCGGGCAATCACTGTCCGGCGACCGGAATCATGCACTCCGGTCCCGGCTTTTCTCCCGGCAAACCTTCTGGAATAACCCATTTCCCGGATTCAAGATCACTTTTTAATTGGTAGAGACGTTTCAGATATTCCTGAGGGCTTTCTCCTTCCCGGCGAGTTTCCTGACCGTCCAGCCAATCAATCAAAGGACGCATTAAAGGTTCCAGGTCATACTGGTCACTAAACCGTTTCCTGGCCTCTTCCAGCCTGGAGAACATTTCCTTGCCTTCCGGAGTTCCCTCCCATGAAATATTATCATTCAGATTTTTTTCTATACCTTCAAGAACCTCCACATAAGATTGCCGAAAATCTGCGGGACATTGTGCCAGAATCGATTGAGGAATCAGGTCACACATTTTCCTGTACTTGATTTTCCCATCAGGCAGCCGCGGATGTTCCTTCAATTCCAGTGAAACGATCCCACAGCACAATTCAAGCAGCACATGATACCTCACGATGGCCATGCGCGATTTCCGGAACCCCTCCATCTCCCCATCCACATTGGCCATATCCGGTTCCATGATATCCCTGTTTCCCGCCGAACCCAACGGGCAGGAGGCAGCCGTCCCTGCCAGCAAAACAAGTTTCAGAACATTCATGACCAATATCTTGTTTCAAACATACCTTTAAAAATCAATAAAGAATCACTCTCATTCCAAATTTTTCCCTTTCCTGTTCCGTTATTTCCGGGAATGTGAACGTTTCCTGCTCCACTTGTCTTTTCAAAGCCTTGAAGCGCTCCAGCAATTTCGCCTTGTCCTTCCTGAAAGGATCTATCTCCCGGCGGAGGAATATGATGGGGTCAGCCAGGGCTTCCTTCACCCTGTACCTGGACTTGACAGGCTGCATGATGGCACGGCATTTGCCCTGGTACCGGGAATATTCCCTGTGAAATTGCGGCTCCTCCATTTCCACTCCTTCAAATTGCCGCACAAAGTCACGGCCAGCTTCCATGCAGGCCTGAAATGCCTGCCGGTAATCGTCGGGACACGCTTCCAAAACCTTGCCGGAAACAGAGGCAAGCTTGAACTTCAGCAGACCAAACAATCTAGCTCCCGCTCCGGTTTTTTCGGTTTCCAGGAAAAAAATCTCCTGCATGAGCCGGTCCAGTATTTCCATCCTGGAAATGGCCAGAATCATTTTCCTCCTTTCCTCATCGGACAGGCCGTCCAGGTCAACATTCGGTTCACCGGAGACAACGACATCCTGGGCAACAGAGGCAGGCAGCCCCGGCAAGCCGAGGCTGCACCACAACAATAAACGCAACATGAACTCCGGGTTTCCAGACATGCCCTCACCTGGTTTTATTTATTTCCGTCCCCTTCCGTTTCCACAGGTATGACCATTTCGCCGGACTCTATTTTTTCCTTCAAATCCTTATAATATTCCAACATTTCCTTTTTATCGGGCTGTTCTTCTCCATTGAAGGGAACCAGCAACCGGAGAATAAATGCATTCAGGGTCTCGTTCACCATGTATTTTCCCATCAACAGCTTCATGTTTTCCGTCATCATATACCGCAATTCATCAGAAACGGCTCCCGATTCCACGAGTTCCTTCTCACAGGCATCCTTCCATTTTTCCATCGCCAGCCGGAAGTCTTCCGGACATTCGGCAAGCGCCTTGCCTGGAATGGCGTTCAGCTCATGCTTCAGCCTGGTTTGCAAATCCACGGCATTGTCATCCTCCACCTCGGCCATCTGAATGTTTCTCTCCAGAAACATGAGCATAAAAAACCTGCATATGGCAGCCCGGTCCCTTTCCATATGCCTGCCCGCCTCCGTTTCCACATCCACATTCGGCATCTCCGGAGATGCCACGTCCTGAGCTACGGAAAGAGGAAAAACCGGCAATCCGGTGAAATGCCATAACAAACACGATGTCACAGCCCATTTTCCACGCATGTAATTCATTAAATTTTTAATTTCAAATCCCATCTTCTGCTTCGACTGGCGCCATAACGCTCCGTCCCTCTTCTATTCCCCTTTTCAACTCTCTGAAATAGTCCAGCATCTCTTTTTTGTCCCCGCCGCATGGAGTCAACAGCCAAAGAACGGATGAATAGTCCCTGGCCTCCTTTTCCGTGATCAGCCATTGAAAGGAGGACTGAACGGCTTCCTTCAGCAGGTACTTGCCCAACAAGAGCCTCATTTCCTGTTCATTGTGGCAGTATAATTCGTCAGATACTTCCCCCGTTTCCCAGAGTTCCCTTTCACAATCCGCCTTCCACTTCCGGGCTGCCCGCCTGAAATCCTCCGGGCTTTCGGCAAGAACCTTCTCGGGAAAGGCTGCCAATACATGTTTTAACTGCATTGACGCATCCGCGGCTTTTCCATCCTCCAATTCCGCAAAAAATATTTTTTGCTCCAGACACAGCAGAAAACAAAAATTCCAAATGCTCCCTTCCTCTTTTCTTGAGTTTCCAAGTTCCTCCGTACGCATATCCACATTCGGTATTTTCGAAAAAGCAATATCCTGGGACATGCAAGGCGGCGCAACCAGCAACGCGGGAAAAAGCCACCACCGGAACATTTTCATAAGGCTACAATACACGCCTCCCTGCCCGCGGGCAACAGGATTCCTCCCCCTCCTTCCGGTTTGCCTGAAGGCACCTCCCCCCTGCGCCGCGTTTTAACAGGAAGACGCACCGATTCTGATGCTGTTTCCCGATTTGGGGCCCATGTTCATTCCTCCACTTTTTCCGGCATCACAATTTTCCCGGATTCCACCCCGGCTTTCAAGTGCCGGAATGCCTGGATGACGGATTCCAGCTTTCCGTCACTTTCGGAGCCTATCTGCCTCCCCATCCAGTTCATGATCTGCTGGTCCAGGTCTTCCATGCCGTATGCGGCCAGAAAAGCTACTATTTCAGGTTCTTCCGGATCAAATGGTTCCGGCTTCATCTGCTTTTTGCCCGCCAGCATGTCCTTCACTCCCTGTATTTTGTCGTTCATCAGCTTCTGGAGTTTTTCAGGGCACAATTTCAGTTCCTTTTCCGGGAAAACCTTCAGCATGAGGGGATAGATGTCCTCTTCCTTCCCGATGCGCCCCTGATTTTCCATCACGGGAATAATGGCGGACAGATAGAAGAGCACGAAGAATTTGCGTATGGCCGCCCGTTCACCCTCCATTTTTCTTCCTTCCTGCGTTTCCAGATCCACGTTAGGCATCGCCAGAGCCGCCACATCCTGAGACATGCAGGGCAACGACGCCAGCATACAGCACAATAACAGGGGAGTTGGAAATGTCTTCATGATTCATACTTGGACACCGTAACGATCCAATCGTTCGGAAACCTGCCACCTTACCTTTTTCTTTTTTATTTTACGTTTCTAAAGATCCGTCTCCGGGATTTTTTTAAAAAGAACCATCTTCCGGCAAGCTGCCTTCGAAGAGGTTTTTCTCCATGGCATCCCGTATTTCCGGAAAGACCGAATGCCGTCCGCAGGCCGTTGCGGAAAAGCAGATACGGAACACGCCGCAGAAGATGTTTCTTACAGGAGAATTAGAATAGAAAACATGCTTTTTCCGCATCCCCCGGCCATACTTTCCTCAGGAATAATTCAGTCCTGCATCTGCTCTGCCAAGGCTTCCGCACAACGGCGGCCATCCAGAGCGGCGGAGACGATGCCTCCGGCATAGCCGGCGCCTTCCCCGCACGGATACAGCCCTTCCAGTCCGGGATGTTCCAGCGTACGTTCATCCCGGGGGATGCGCACGGGAGAACTGGTGCGGGTTTCACAGCCTATCAATTGAGCGGATTCTCCGGCAAATCCGCGCCATTTATGATCAAACATCCTCAGCCCTTCCCTCATGCGCCAGACGATTTCCGCCGGGAGCAGTTCATGAAGGGGATGAGGTACAATGCCCGGGTGGTAGCTGGTTGGAAGAAGGGAGGAGGACACGCGCCCTTTCAGAAAATCAGGCACTTTCTGGGCGGGAGCCTTCTGCATGCCTCCTCCGGCGCGGCAGGAAGCCGTCTCCAGGGCTTTCTGGTAGGCCACGCCCGCCAGCACGCCGTGCTCCCTGCGGAAGGATTCCGTATCTTCCGGATGCACGCTGACGACAAATCCGGAGTTGGCAAAGGGAGAATCCCGCCGGGCCAGGGACATGCCGTTGACCACCACTTCATCATTTTCCGTGGCAGCCGGAACGATGAATCCTCCGGGGCACATGCAGAAGGAGTGGACTCCCCGGTCCCGAATGGTGGCGGTGACGGAGTAGCGCGCCGCCGGGAGCTGGTCCGGCCGCTTTTGGCCCGGGTTCAAATGGTACTGCCTGGCATCCACAAGCGTCTGCGGATGCTCAATGCGTACGCCGACGGCAAAGGGTTTCTGCTCCAGGACAAGCCCGTCCGCCAGAAGCATGCGGTACACGTCGCGGGCACTGTGCCCGGTAGCCAGCAGAACGGCGTTTGCCTCAAATTCCCGGCCGTCCGCACAAGCGACTCCGCGCACGCGGCGGCCGTCCGCGGAACGGAGCAAATGCTCCACCCTGGCGTTGAAGTGGATTTCCCCGCCCGCCTTGAGAATGGATTCCCGGATGGCCTTGACGACATTGGGCAGCAGGTTGGAGCCTATGTGGGGATGGGCGTCCGTCAGGATTTCCCGCGGGGCGCCATGAGCCACAAAGGTCTCATAAACATCCCGCACGGGGCCACGCTTGGTGGCGCGGGTAAACAGCTTGCCGTCGGAGAACGTGCCCGCGCCCCCTTCTCCGAAGCAGTAGTTGGAGTCCTCAATCACCCGGCCCTGCCTCATGATGGGCGCCAGGTCAAACCGGCGGGAGGAGACATCCTTCCCCCGCTCCAGCACCACGGGTTTGACGCCCAGTTCCAGACAGCGCAGGGCGGCAAACATTCCGGCGGGCCCAAATCCCACGATCAGAGCCGCCGGAGCGCCGGACCTGACGGGAGGATAATCCCGGGAAGGCACATGTTCAGGCGGCAGCGGCCCGTCCACCCCTGCCAGCAGTCGGAGCTGGAACAAAATTTTCTTCTGCCGGGAGTCAATGGATTCCTTAACCAGGCGGAGTTCCCGGATGCGCGAAGGAGAAATGCCGAGCCTGGCAGCCGCAGCGGCGCGGCGCGCCTTTTCATCCCTCGCCTTTTCCATCGGCAGGATCACATCCACCATGACACCGCCTTCCCCGCTCATGGAACCTCCTTCCGCGGTTTGGGCTGCTGCTGCGTGATACAGTGGATAGCGCCTCCTTCCAAAACCAGCTTGCGGGCATCCAGGCCCACCACCTGTTTTCCGCTGAAGCATTCCCGCAGGATGCCCAGCGCACGGTCGTCATTCCGGGGCTGGTTGAATACGGGCACCACTACGGCATCATTGACGATGAGGAAATTGGCATAACTGGCAGGCAGCTGTTCCAGCCGCCAATCCTCCGCCCTGAGCGGATCCGGCATGGGGAGGGGAACGATTTCCACCCGGCTGCCGTCCAAGCATCTCAGGTCCTGCAAACGTTCGTTATTTTCCGCCAGAGCGCGGTAATGGGGGGAGGACGAGTCCGGCTCCACGATGGATACCGCCGCATCCCGTGCGACGAAACGCACCATGTCGTCAATATGGCCGTCCGTATCGTCCCCTTCAATGCCGGAGCCCAGCCAGAATACCGTGTGCACACCCAGCATGCGCCGCAGTTCCGCCTCAATCTCCGCGCGGTTCCAGTCTGGATTGCGGTTGGGATTCAACAGGACGGCTTCCGTGGTGACCAGCAGGCCATCTCCATTCCCTTCAATGGCCCCCCCTTCCAAGATCATTCGGGAACTGCGCACGGGCAGCCCCAGGGAAGAGCCGATCAGGGAGGGAATGCCGTTGTCCAAATCCCAGGGAGCGAATTTGCCGCCCCACGCATTGAACTGCCAGTCGGCCAGCATCAGGGAACCGTCGCTCACATCCTGCACAAAGACGGGACCGTGGTCGCGGCACCAAACGTCGTTGGCAGGGTGGTTGAAGAGGCGGAAATGCTCCTCTTCCACTCCGGCCTCCTGCAAGACCTGCCTGATGACCGGATGCAGGGCCTCCGCCGCATTCACGCGCACCTGGGCGTGCGGAGCAATGGAGGCGGCCACAAGTCCGTATATCCGCTGCAATTCGTCCAGTCCGCCCTGCCAGAGGTCCCGGCGGTGGGGCCAGGACAGCCAGACGGCCTCCTGCGGCTCCCATTCGGCGGGCCAGCGTACATCCGGTTCCTTGGTCACGGCGTTTGTCATGTCAGTTGGACTGTTCCTGAAATTCGTAAGGTTCTTCAAACGCCCTGCGGAAACTCATGAATCCCTTGAAGTCGTCCAGAGAATCTTCCGGCTGTTTGGAAAAGACATCCTCTTCAATCAATAAAAAGACCATTTCCCCCACATGGCCGCCGTTCCGTATTCCCCATTCCTTAAGCACGGTAGAAGCCATGGGGCCGAACTGGCTCAGGGCATAGTCCCGGAATCCCTCCAGCAGTTCCTGCCCGCTGACGTGGCGCTGCGCGCCGTTTTCCTGCTCTTCTATACGCTGCATGGTGAAGTCCAGGGCTTCCTTCAGAAAGAAATACGCCCTTTCCGCAAAACGCGGGTCTTTCTGCACAATGCGGCTCACGGCCTCTTCAAAGGTGGGAATGGTCATAACGGCTCCGCTCCACCCTATACGGCTACCATGGAAAATCAAGATTTTTGCCGAGGGAACCGTCCTTGCAGCTCTATGGGGAGTCCCGGAGAATTCCGACAAAAATCAGCGTGAAAGAGAGGCTCATGAATCCTTCCTCCCGCAGCCGTCAAAGACAGCTTTCAACAAAAGAAGAAAAGAAGGCGGTGGAAAGCGACAACCAACTCCATGACACGCAGCAAAGAAAAACAGCAGATAGCAATAACCAGGACATCATATTCCCGGTTTCTTAAAACGGTTCCATTTGACGATCCTTATGGAGGATACCGCCAAAAAGCACCATGAAGCAGGAAGGAAACCTTGCCAGCCACCGAACAGTCTGCTAATAGTGAATAGCTTTATGTTCCGTTTTTCCATAGTACTGCTGGCTACGGCGCTGTGCGCATCCTGCGTATCGCACCGTCCCATTCAGGACAGCAGTTCGCCGCCCATCGACGCAGCCAACCCGCTGGACGGCACCCCCGTAGCCCTTGCCTGGAGTTCCTCAACCCAGTTGATGATGGGGGTGGATACGGGAGCGGTCCAGACTTCCCTTCTTTTTTCACCGGCGGTGGAATCCATCGGTGCGCGCCTGCGCGGCCGTGGAGCCATGCGGACGGCCAATGTCCCCATTTCCCTGAAGCAGGACGGAGAGCCCATGTCCAGAAAACAGGACGTGGTGATGGTGGACCAGGCTCCCTACGACGGACTGCTGGGATGGGAATGCATCAGGAAGTATGTCTGGAACATCAATTACCCCAAACGGTCCCACCGCTTTTTCAATAAACTGCCTTCCAGAATACGGTCCTGGCACAAGCTGGCCCTGGTTCCGGGGTCCGATTATCCGCAAATCGCAGACAAGCACGGACGCCGCATCATCCTGGATACGGGAGCACCCCACGCCGTCTATATTTCCAAGAAACGCTGGAACGCCATCAAGCTGGCCTATCCTGATGCTTTCGTGAGCGTTTATTCCGGCTACAGTCCGGCGGCAGGCGGCTTTTACGCCCACGAGTGCATGCATGTGAGTTCCTTCCAGCTTGGACCGCTGGAGTTGAAGAATATCCTTTTATGCGAGAGTTTTGCCAATCCGGAAGTAATGGGCATCCCGGACGATATTGACATCATCCTGGGCTATGGAGCCCTGATTTCCCGCCAGTTCTGGCTGGACGGGCCGGGATGCGCCCTCTATTTCAGCTCCACCAGCCACCCCATGCCGGGACCTTCTTCCTTTAACCTGATGGGGGGAACTTTTATCCAGGACCGCAACGGGAACGGTCCCATGAAGGCTTTTGTGGCCGAATGGTCTCCGGCCTGGAACGCAGGCCTGAGAACGGGCGACGTTCTGGTTTCCATCAATGGCCGAAAGAATCCCTACCCCGACCTCGTAGAGTACGTCACGACCCAGCGCGGGGCGCAGGCCACCGTCATCGTACAGCGCAGGAACAAGCTGGTGCGTATTCACTGGGAAGTACCGGCCGCTCCACCCGCCGGGGATTATCATCCCACTCCCCAGGCGATTACCGAGCAGGAATTCGAGTCCCACGTCAAACAGCAGGAAGAAAAAGAACAAGACCAATCCAGGCAGCCGGACCCCCAGCATACGCCCCCAGTACCACCAGTAAATCCGTCCGAATCTCCTCCGTCGGCAGACGGGAAAACCGGTGATTCCTCCACGGCATAACATGGCACGCCCTCCAGCCCTTTTCTCTCTACACGCGGCATGAACAAGCAACATCAGAATTCCACCCCTCCCCCACCCGCCGGCAATATTCCTTCCTCCTTCCAGAAAAGGATTTGCTGGTATGCCCTGACGGGCGTCTCCTTTCTGGTGATGCTGAGCATTGCCGCCTTCGTCATTTTTGAGGTTGTGAACGTGCTGGGCTTTCTGGAGCCCGTTCTTCTTCCCATCCTGATCGCGGCCGTCATCGCCTATCTGCTGGAACCCATCGTCTCCTGGCTGGTACGCCGCAGGTTTTCCCGGCCCTGGGCCGTCATTACGGTCATGGGAGCGGCGCTGGCCGTCGTAGTGGGATTCGGGGCTACCATTCTGCCGCCGCTTATCCGGCAGACGGACGAATTGATCGACAACCGGATGGAACTCTGGAACAAGACTTCCGAACTGATTGATTCCACCATTGAAATACCTTTCATCGCCCGCACCATAGACAGTGTTTACAAAACCAGCCTCAGAGAATTGAATACCGGCAATTACGCGGAAGCGGAAGAACAGGAGCTGAGGAACGCCCAGACGGCCCGCGAAAAACTGGGGGCCTACATGACCATCAATTCCTCCTTCTACCAGGAAAAACTGATGACCTGGCTCACGTCCGGCGGACGCGCCCTGTACAGTTCCATAGGAATCATGGTGAGTATTCTGATCACGCCCATTTTTGCCTTTTATTTCCTTCTGGAAGCTGATAAAATTAAAGAAAAGTGGCCCAGCATCCTTCCCCTGAAAGCCTCCAAATTCCGGAAGGACGTGGTGGACACGATGGAGGAGATCAACGGCTACCTGATCTCCTTCTTCCGCGGTCAGATGCTTGTGAGCATCATTGAAGGCATCCTGATCGCCATCTGCCTGAAACTGGTCGGACTGCCGTATGCCGTCACCATCGGCGCGGCGGTCTGCGTGCTGGGCATCATCCCGTATCTGGGCATCATCAGCGCCTTTATTCCTGCGGTGCTGCTGGCCTGGTTCACGTGGGGGGATTTCCAGCACATCCTGATCGTTTCCGGCATTTTCCTGGCCGTCAACCAGTTTGACGGATGGGTTATCCAGCCGAAAATCGTGGGGGATTCCGTGGAACTCCATCCACTTACCGTCATGTTTTCCGTGCTGATCTGGACGCTTATTCTCGGTGGCCTGATCGGAGCCCTGCTGGCGGTACCCCTCACGGCAGCCATCAAGGTTCTCTACAAGCGGTACATCTGGCAGAATTCCAGCATGCGCCCCATGACGGAACCTCCTCCCAATTCACCTCCCACGGAAGAATCTCCCGCATTATCCCAATAACACACACAACAACAAACCATGTACAAACCTGCAATACACCTCATACTGGCCCTGGCTGCGGCAACCGCCTGCACAGCCGTAGCCGCGCCCAAGATCAAACCGCCCAAAGCCATCGTCATGATTTATGCTGACGACCTCGGCTATGGAGACATAGGCTGTTACGGGGCCAAGGGAATTCCCACCCCTTCCATAGACAAGCTTGCCAAGCAGGGCGTCCGCTTTACGGATGCCTATTCCACCACCTCCGTCTGCACCCCTTCCCGGTATGCCCTGTTTACGGGAGAATATCCCTGGCGCAAGGAAGGCACGGGCATTCTGCCGGGAGACGCCGCCCTGATTATCGACACCAAGAGGCCTACCCTGCCGAAAATGCTCAAATCCCACGGCTACAAGACCTATATGGTCGGCAAATGGCACCTGGGGCTGGGCGAGAAGGGAAAGAAGATTGACTGGAACAAGGAAATCGCCCCCGGCCCGAACCAGATCGGGTTTGACGAGAGCTTCATCTTTGCCGCTACGGGGGACCGCGTTCCCTGCGTCATCCTGGAAGACGGGAAGGTGCGCAATCTGGACCCGAACGATCCCATTGAAGTGTCCTACAAGCACAATTTTCCGGGGCTTCCCAACGGCAAGGACAACAAGGACCAGCTCAAGCTCATGTGGAGCCACGGCCACAACCAGGCTATCATCAACGGCATCGGCCGCATCGGCTTCATGAAGGGCGGCAAAAGCGCCCTTTGGAAGGATGAGGAAAACGCGCAAGTGATCACGGACAAGGCCGTGGAATACATCAACAAAAGCGCCAAGGCCAAGGAGCCGTTTTTCCTCATGTTCGCCACGCATGACATTCACGTGCCCCGCTGCCCCGGAAAAGAGTTTGAGGGCAAGAGCCAGCACGGCGTCCGCGGCGACGTGACCGTGGAACTGGATTACTGCGTGCGCCGCATCACGGAAGCCCTGCAGAAAGCCGGACTGGAAAAAGACACCCTGTTGATTTTCTCCAGCGACAACGGTCCCGTTCTCGATGACGGCTACAGGGATTTCGCCGTCCGGGACAATGCCACCCATTCTCCCGCCGGCCCCTTCCGCGCGGGCAAGTACAGCATCCTGGAAGGCGGCTCCCGCATTCCGTTCATCGTCAAATGGCCCGCCGTCGTCAAACCCGGCATGACCAGCAAGGCGCTGTTCAACCAGATGGACCTGGGAGCCTCCCTGGAGCAGCTTCTGGACCCCGGCAAGGCTAATTCCTTCCGCGACTCTGAAAACGTGATGCCCGCCATGCTCGGCAAATCCGCCAAAGGCCGGGATTACCACGTGATCAACAGCACGGGCAAGGCGCTGGCCATCCGCCACGGCAAATGGAAATTCATCCCCGCCGGAGTCGCCATCCGCGACGGCATCAACGGAGGGAATGCCAAAATGACCAAATCCCCCGAAGGAGGCAGCCTGTTCGATCTGGAAAAAGATCCCAAGGAACTCAACAACGTGGCGTCCCAGCACCAGGACATCTGCGAACAGTTGAAGGCCAAACTCCAGGAAATCCGCGAAAGGCCGGAAACCAAGGCCGACCTGGTGGACCTGCTGCCCCTGGACGACTAAACCCTATTCCGGCTGAATCATGAAAGAATCCGCTACATGTGCCCTGTGCGGGCACGGATACGCCTACCCGGCCGATCTGGACGCGAAAACCGGCATGCACTGCGCCTCATGCGGAGCATTGATTTACGCCAAAACGGGGCTTCCCTTCGGGGAAGCCCCCACTTCCGGTTCCCTGCCAGGGCCGGAATCTCCGGCAAAAAAGACGGCCCCGCTGCCTCCCGTCAAAAGGAAAAACATTCCGGCCGTTTCCGAACGGAATCCGGACACACGAAAACTTGTTGAAGAGATTCTCAAGCAGCTGCCTGCCGAAAAAACGGACAGAACCGTTCCGGCCGCATCCTGGCTGGCGTGGCTGCTGTCCCTGGCCTGCCTGGCTCTTGCCTCCATATTCCCTTCCTACGGGAATGATTCCACGGACCCTCTGTACATGCTTCAATGGCTGCCTAGCATTATTTTCTGCTGTACGGCCGCCATTCTCTTCATCCAGGGCCTGGCTGCCGCCACACGCCGCTGATTCCTGCGGCACTGCCTGCCACCGTCTCTTCTCCGGCCCCGTTCCGGATTTTATGCTTGCCTGTCAACTTAGCAGGCTCTAAGTTACCCCCGTAATTTATGGAAGGGGAGGAAGACGTCCGGGACAACATGTGGAGAGCAAGACTGGACGCCATACTGATGCACAAGGTGTGGGGATCGCTCATTTTCCTGGGCCTAGTTTATCTCATTTTCTTTTTGAGCTTTGCCATCGGCGACCCTCTTGTCAGACTGATCCAGACGGGAACGCAAATGTTCAGCATCTGGGCATGCCGCCTGCTGGAGCCGTGGCCCGGCTTGCAGTCTCTTCTGGGAGAGGGCGTCGTAGGTGGCGTAGGCGGCGTTCTGGCCTTCCTGCCCAATGTGGTCCTTCTCTTCGGAGCGATCACGGTGCTGGAAAACAGCGGCTACATGATGAGGGTCTCGCGCCTCATGAGCCGCATCATGAAAATCATGGGGCTGAACGGCAGCAGTTTTGCCCCCCTTTTACTGGGATTCGGCTGTTCAGTGCCCGCCATTCTTTCCACCAGGAGGATTGAGGGGCGCAATGACCGCCTTGTCACCATCGCCATACTTCCCATGATGAGCTGCGCGGGACGGCTTCCCATCTACATGATGTTCGTTTCCGCCCTGTTTCCTTCCCATCTCCAGGCCACCGTTCTGTTTGGAATTTACGCCGCCGGCATCCTGCTGGCGCTTTTATGCGCCCGGCTGCTGAAAAACACCTTTTTCAAGACCGTGCAGCGGGACGCGCCCCATCGCCTGAAACGGCTGCGCATTCCTTCCCTGCGGAAAGTAGGGCTGCTCATGTGGTCGCGCGCCTTCATGTATGTGAGAAAAGCGGGCACCTTTATCCTCGGAGCTTCCATCATCCTGTGGTTCCTCAATACCTACCCCAGGCCGGAAGAAGGAAACGCGGAGAACGCGGCCGCGGCCATGGAGCATTCCTACGCCGGGCAAATAGGTCACTGGATGGAACCCGTCACCAGGGTAGCGGGATTTGACTGGAAGGTGAATTCCGCGCTTTTGGGAGCCTTCGCGGCCAAGGAGATTTTCGTCACGCAAATGGGGATTCTCTACGCCGTGCAGGACGGGGATTCCGGTCCGGAAGCCCAGCAAACCCTGAACACCCGGCTAAAAGCTAGTTATACTCCGTTGCAGGGTATCAGCATCATGATTTTCTGCCTGATCGCCCTGCCCTGCATAGGAACAGTGACCGTCGCCAAGCGCGAAGCCGGCACCTGGTGGTTTGCCCTAGCGCAATTCGCAGGTCTTACTGTAATGGGCTTTGTGACGGCTACCGTCGTCTATCAGGTGGGATTGCTTCTGTAAGTTCCGGTATTTCCGTAAAAATATCTTCCGCCTTCTTCCGCGGAACACTTGGTTTTCCGGTGCTGTCCACCGCAAACCACAGCAGAATTCATCATCCCGGACGAACAGGAAAAACGCCCGCTGCCCAAGCTTTACTTCCGGATTTCAGGACGCCTTGGATGGAAGAAAGACGGCAATGGCTCCACGACGGCCAAGTTTCATGCAGGTTTTCCGGAAACAATTCACGGAAAAAAGAAAAAAGAGAACCGGAAGGATTCCTCCTTCCGGTTCCCCTGGCCAGTCTGAAACTGGATTTACATTGTCTTGATGACGGAAGACTCGTCATCGTCGTCCTTCGCCTTTCCGGCGCGCTTGACGGGAGCAGGCGTCTTCTTGATCTTTTCCAGAGCCTTTTCCACATCTGCAATGACATTGTCCTCACCGGCCTTTTCATTGGCCAAATCATTAGCCGCGTTATTCTTGGCTTCATAATCAGCCTTCGCCGCCGCATCGTCGGGACTGTTCCTGTATTTGGCTTCCGCCTTCATCAGGGCTTCTTCCGCAGCGCGCAGCCGGGAATCCAGCTTATTGCTGTTTTCTTCCGCCGTCTGCTTGATGCGTCCAAGCAGACGGATGACATAGGGCCTGTTGCTCAACCTCTTGAACGCGGAAACCAGAAAACGGCGTCGGTCGCTCGTCTTGGCGTCCGCAATCAGGGGTTCAAACAGCTTGATGGTGGCGTTATCGTCGCGGTCGCGGTCCACGGAAAGCACACGGAGAATGGAGTCATGGGCCTGGGAGCGCACGCGGGAGTGCAGGGATTCATCCTTCCATGCCCGGAACAGATAGGGAACGGCATCGTCCGTATTCCAGTCCCCCCATGCCGTGACAATGACCAGGGCTTTCTTGGGGTCTTCCTTGTAGCTCTTTTCCATCATGTCCAGCACCTTGGGATCTCCGGTACGGGCAAGGAGCCTGTAAAGTATCTTGAGATTTTCCTCCGGCATGCCCTGCTGGTATTGCAGCAGCTTGGAGGAAAGCCCGACACGCTTGGCTTCCGGAGCCTCGTCAATGAGATAGCGGGCCGTGCGGAATGCGGAAGAAACCAAGTCTGAAGAAACGTTTTTCTGCTGCAGAATTTTCATGACGTCATCCAGGTCGTCCAGCTTCATGGAGAAACGCATGTACTGGAGCACCACGGCCTGCTTGTCCTGCACCTTTTTGTTCTTGCTGTCGCTGATGGAGTCGTACAAATCCTTGAGCAGCTCACGCATGACCGGGCTGGAGGACTTGGCCAGCAGCGTCACCATCATGGCGTATTTCTCCTTGCTGTAGTCACGGACGTTTTTCTTCATGTCCCCGACCACCTGCCGTGCGATGTTGTCATCCATCTGGGCCATGATGGAAACCAGATGCGCCGCACCGGGCCAGTTGTCCCGGTGCCCCTTCACACCTCTCACGTTATCCAGAAGCAGTGCAGCGTCCTCTTCATTGGGGACGACTTTCACATCCGGCACGCGCCCGAGGTTCTTGGAGTCAAACAGGCGGCTGCGCCCCAGCTTGGCGCCTTCCATCACCAATTTATTCAACTGGGCGTTTTCACCTTCCACCTGATCCTTCTTGGCGTTGGTCTGCCAGGCGTAAATCCCCACGCCGCCGGCCACCAGAACCAGGGCGCACACACCATAGATGATTCCGCGAAGCAGGGATTTGGACTTGTCCACGGAAGCGGCCATCTCCCTGGCGTTTTCTCCCCCGGCAGGGGGCTGGATGCCTCCCGCTCCCGCCAGAGGCGTGCCGGGAGAAGGCGCCGCGGATGCCGCCGGAACCGGTCCGGAGGACGGAGCGGCCACGGCGGAAGGAGCCGGAGGAGAGCCCAAGGGAGATTTTAAAACCTTCAGCTTGGGAAGGGCTCCCGAATCCGGAGCGGCGGGGGCGGCCGCCTTTGCCGTTTCAACGGGGGCGGAGGCCGTTTTTAAAACTTTCAGTTTGGGAATGCTTCCGGCGGTCGGGACCGGAGCAGGTTCCTGGGGCTCCGGAGCTTCCATGGCAGGCTTTGCCACTCCGGCAGCCTGGGCCAAAGCCACAGCCTGGGCTTCTGCAAGGGCCTTCTGGGCTTCCGCCACCTTGGCAAGGGCATCCTGTATCTGGGCATCCACGGAAGAATCAGCCAGGGGCTTGGAAGCTTCTTCCTGTTTTGCCTGTTCAGCGGCCAGCCTGGCCCGTTCCTCTTCAGCCGCGATGCGGGCCGCCTCTTTTTCCGCAGCCACGCGCGCAGCTTCCGCGGCCTCCTGCTCCGCCTTGATTCTGGCGGCTTCCTTTTCCGCTGCCATTCTGGCAGCCTCTTTTTCTGCGGCAATACGGGCAGCCTCCTCTTCAGCGGCGGCTTTTTCCGCGGCTATCCTGTCCGCCTCCGCCTGCTCCGCAGCACGGCGCGCCGCTTCTTCCTGCTCCCGTGCCAGTTTGGCCTGCAATTCCGGAGTAAGAAAACGCGGCTTGGCCACTTCCACACCTTCCGCTGCGGGAGATGCGAATTTCACTTTGGGCTGCGCTGCGGGGGCGGCCGTCACCAGACGGCGGCGCGCGGGCGCCTGTGGAGACGGCTGAGATTCTGGCTGATCAGTCATAATTGGAATGGAAATACTGAGAGATTGGGTTGAATTTACATGATCCGCCCCGGCCCTGCAATCTCAAAATCCGTAACCAGCGCCCCCTGTGACAGTCGCTGAAACGTCTCCCGGAGGCATGGATCCACAGGTTCTCCCTGACCGATAAACCATGCACAGGGCCAAAAACGTCCGCCCGGGAAAAACCGTTTAAGCAACAAGATTTTTTCCCCATGGATACATTAAGAAACATTAATTTTTTTAATTACAAATAAGCCTGAGAATGTGAAGAGTATGATTGAATAGTACATCATCCTTTAAATTTTTAAACAGTCTTTTAAATTATGTCAAAAAACATATTATTTTTCCTTGATAGCAAAGGCTGCATTTATTAAATATGTGCCACTCGTCATACCATGAACTCCAACGATACAAAAAACCGGAGGCGTTATACGCCTGAAGAAAAGCAGGCCGTTCTTGATTTTATCGCCGAACGGAAAACGCAGAATAAAAGAGGCGCCCAGAAGGAAGCCGCTGCACAATTCGGCATCAGCACGGTCACTATCTCCAGCTGGATGAAAGCCTCCAAGGCCAAGAGAGGCCGCAAGCCCGGCACCAAAAACGCCCCCGTTGCCAAAAGCCAGCCCCTTGCCTCCGCACAGCCTGCGGATTTGCGCCGCCTGGCAGCCGTTCTGGAAGAAATAGCAGAGCTTGAAGCTCAAACCGCCAAGCTTGAAACCCTCCGTACCGAGGCAGACGACCTCAGGGCCAGGATTACATCCAAATCAGCCTGAAATTTTACATCAATTTAACACTACTGATAACCGGCCCTTCTTTCAGGAAGGCCGGTTATTTTTCTTTACGGAGATCGCACTTGCCCCGCCGGAACAAATCCTTTAATATTTTTGGCCGTGACTCAACCCGCCCACATCGCACCAGCGAGCCAGTCCGTGGAAGGCATGTATGCCGACTACTTTCTGGATTACGCCTCCTACGTTATTCTGGAACGGGCCGTGCCGAAAATCAATGACGGGTTCAAGCCCGTTCAGCGCCGCATCCTGCATGCCATGGACCGGCTGGATGACGGGCGCTACAATAAAGTAGCCAATATCGTCGGGGATACGATGAAATTCCATCCGCACGGGGACAGGTCCATCGCGGACGCCCTGGTAGGCCTGGGCCAGAAAAACCTGCTCATCGACACCCAGGGGAACTGGGGGAATATTCTAACGGGAGACCCTGCGGCGGCTTCCCGATACATTGAAGCCCGCTTCACGCCCTTTGCCCGCGACGTGGTGTTCAGCCCCAAAGTCACGGAATGGCAGCTTTCCTATGACGGCAGGAACAAGGAGCCCGTGAGCCTGCCCGTCAAATTTCCTCTTCTGCTTGCGCAGGGGGCGGAGGGCATTGCCGTGGGTCTTTCCAGCAAAATCCTTCCCCATAATTTCAACGAATTGATTGACGCTTCCATCGCCCACCTGCGGGGGCAGGAATTCCAGCTTCTGCCGGATTTCCCCACAGGGGGAATCATGGATGCCACCAATTACCGCGACGGGGAGCGAGGCACGGGCCGGGTGCGGATACGGGCGCGCATTCTCACGGAATCAAAAAAACTTCTCCGCATCACGGAAATCCCGTTCGGCGTCACCACGGAAATCCTGATAGATACCATCGTTTCCGCCGCGGAAAAGGGGAAAATCAAGATAGCCCGCATTGAAGACAATACGGCCCAGCACGTGGATATTCTGGTTCACCTGCCCGCCGGAGTGGATCCGGAACAGACCAAAAAGGCGCTGTTCGCCTTCTCCGCGTGTGAAGTCAGCGTCTCCCCCAACGCATGCGTCATTGTGGAAGACAAGCCCCGGTTCATGCGCATCAGCGATATCCTGCGCTACAACACGGATGCCACCAAGGAAACGCTGCGGCAGGAACAGGAAATACGCCTTCAGGAACTTAATGCGGCATGGCACCAGGCCAGCCTGGAGAAGATTTTTATTGAAAACCGCATCTATCTGACCATTGAAGACTGCGAAACATGGGAGGAAGTGCTGGAGACCATTGACAGGGAACTCCAGCCCTTCGCCAGGAAACTGCGCAGCCCCATTACCAGGGACGACCTGATCCGGCTGACGGAAATCAAAATCAAGCGCATCTCCAAATTCGACGCCTTCAAGGCCGATCAGCACATTCAGCAACTGGAGGCGGACATCGACCAGACTCAGAAAAACCTCAACCAGCTCACCAGATTCACCATCCGCTGGTTTGAATCCCTCCGCAAAAAATACGGAGCTTCCTATCCCCGGAAGACGGAAATCTCCTCCTTTGGTTCCGTGGACCGGGCCCAGGTAGCCGTGGCCAATGAAACCCTCTATATTGACGAAGAAGGCTTCGCCGGTTTCGGCGTCAAGAAGGGAAATCCCGTGTGCAAGTGCTCCACGCTGGACGACGTCCTGATCGTGGACAATGCAGGCGTGCTGAAAATCGTGCGCATTCAGGACAAATTCTTCGCCGGAAAAAACCCTCTCTATATCTCCATCATCAAGAAGGATGACGACCCCGTCTTCAACCTGATTTACCGGGATGGAAAGGACGGCCCCGTTTACGCCAAGCGCTTCCGGATAGGAGGCTTCACCAGAGACAAGGAATACCCCCTGACACGCGGGACGAAGGGAACGCGCATCTTCCACTTTTCCGTGCATGAAACGGAGCAAGACAGTGAACAAATCAGCGTGAACGTTTATCTGAAAGCCGTCCTCAAACTCCGCAATCTGATCAGGCCCTTCCATTTCGCGGACTTGCGGATCAAAAACCGCGGCGCCCAGGGCAACATCATCACCAAGCATCCGGTGGAACGCGTCTCCCGCATCATGCCTGCAGCCAAAGCCGGCAATGAAACCACGGAAGAGGAATCATCCACACCTGCCGGCGCGCCGGAATCTGCGGAAAGCGCATCCGCTCCAGCCGAAAAGCCCCAACCGCAGGATGACGCTCCCTCTTCCCCGGATTCATCCGCAGAACCGCCGCTGGAACAGGGTTCCCTGTTTGACGCCTGACACGTTTAAAAATACGGAAGGCCCCCTGTGCCGCCCATTTTCGGCTTGCCAGGAAGGGGCTTCTTCTGTAGACATGTGCGCATCCATTCATTGCGCCGCTTTAGCTCAGTGGTAGAGCACCCGCCTTGTAAGCGGACGGTCGTCGGTTCAAATCCGACAAGCGGCTCCATCATAAACCCCTCAAGTTCACAACTTGAGGGGTTTGCTTTTTCGCCCAGGGAAACAAGCCACTTGATGTTATCCACAGCCGGGTGCTTCTCCTCCACTATTGCAGGCCAGTGGATGAACCAGACTGTCTTGTTGACAGCAAATTATTTAGCCAATCATTTTTCATTTCTTGAATAAAGTAATGCTTTATTGAAAAGCTGGTCTGAACACTCTTATTTGATTTTACGGATGGACACGTGTCGAACCAACTGCTTGGCAACATATCAAACCAAACGGGTACCACCATTTTGTGTACATGGAGACCCATCCGAACACCGCAAAAATGCAAGGTAATACCTGCCAATGATGGCGCACAGCCTTAACGCAACAGGCGGGATGACATTGCTCCAGAATGACCCCAATCTTGTATCGAAGTGGAATCAGACATTCCCGTTTCATCCGGTATGCTGGTGTTCATCGACGAAACTGTTATCACCCAATCATTCTCATGGCCCATTTGCTCCATATCCATATTGTCTCCTATGCGGGCAATGCCCACACATTGCCTTATGCCGTAACCGCCGCTCGCCGGGCGTGGCCTGCATCCCCAATTACCATTCTCGACGATGCCCGGCAGCCCGTGCCTCCTTCCATGCAGCAGGACCTGGAGAACCATCTGCAAATTCAGTACCGCGCTACACATTGGAAGAGAGGCGGCAACTTGCGGGGCCGCGCCTGTTTGCGGGGGCTGCTGGCCGAATACAAACGCAGCCTCCGGGAAACAAAAGCCCCCTATGTCCTGAAGCTTGATGCCGATACACTGGTGCTCAACCCTGCAACTCTCAATACCCTGATGCTGCAAGGAGTGGATTATGGTACTCACAGCACTCTTGACGGCCCCTTCGGAGGAGGGTGCATCCTGATGTCTTCTCCTGCTGTACGGGCGCTTGACAAAGCGGTACGCCTCTGCCCTCTTGTTCCCTGTGCACGTGAAGACAAGACGTTGAATGGCCTGGCAATGGCCTCGGGACTAAGCATGGCGCTTCTTGACGGCAATACGCCCTGTACGGACAAACCAGTTTTTTTCACGGGCATTGACACTCGCCAGCATGACCAGAAAGACTATGTCACCCGCATGTCCGCCAATGTAGCCGTTGCCAACGTGGGTACGTCCAAGCTCACCGGAGCGGAACCGCTTACCGAAGCGTACATGGCCCGAGCTCTGCTTGATGCGAACACGGGCCTATGAGGACCAGACATCTATGAATCCGGCGGAAAAAAGAACCAGAGGGGATGGATTAAAAATCCGCCACGCTGCCTAGTTCCTCTTCCAGGCCAAAAGAAAGGCCGCTTGACACAGTCCTCTCAACGCAAAAATCCCGGCAAGTTACAGCTTGCCGGGATTCAACATAGATATTCTTTTCCATTTCCACTCTTGCGGTGTTTTTTTAGAAAAAAGCCCGCTCAAGACCCAACCGCATTTCCGCATGCTTTAAGAAGCCGGCAGAAGCGGGAGGAAGACAGCTTTACCAGACGGCCGTCTCCGCGTTTGCCGTGCTGGGTCAAAATCCACGGCAGGGAGAGTATCTCCCGTTCATGCTGTAAAAGGAGGCTCGCGTCTCCCGACAGGAAGTGAAGATGCCAGGCGTCGCACCGCCGGCGCGGAAACCGGAAACGCACGTTCAGGATTTGCGCCGCGGGAGCGGATGAATCCACCCGGCGCGCCAACAGCACGAGGCCGGGCGTGCGCACATAGACGTCCTGGCGGAGACCGTCCTCTTCCATGTTCCGGACTGTCCTGCCCGCGGCATGGTAGTAGGCCTCCGCCAGTTCAATGGCATTCTTCATGACATGTTCCGCCGGACAACGCCGCCGGTTTTCTTATTTGCTTTTCGCCTGCACGACGGGAGGGATGTCTTTATCGGAAACGGCCTGCGTAAAAGTCAGACTGCCGTGGGACATCGTCAGGCAGCTTCCATCCTTGCAGATGACCGCTCCTTCCGGCCCCAATTTTACGGAATGGCCGCAGCCGGACAGGAGGCAGGAGGCCGCAGCGGCCGCACCGGCCAGAATGACCCACAGAAGACGTTCCCACCAGGACAGATGGGACATTTCCCGGCTGCGTTCGTAGGCTTTTTTCATTCCTTCCTTCCCCGCTTCCAGGGCGGCCTGCTTTTGTTCTTCACTCGGTTGATTCATGATTTTATTCAGGGTTTACGCCTCCCGGCATAGCGGAAAAAGATATGCCTTTTCATCCATTCCAAACCGTTTTCCGAATCCTGAACTTTCCAAATGTCTGCCACTCAAACAGGCACCGGACGCCCGGCTCCCGAATTTCCTGCCACGGAAGACAAATCCCCTGTTGAAAACGGTAACGGATCATGATAGTCTTTTTCCAGTTATGGCAAAACCGGCTCTGGGGAAAGGCTTTGACGCCCTCATCAATCAAAATCTGTCTCGTGAATCCTTGGCAACTCCCCAGGCGGGAGATGTCGTCCATCAGTTGTCCCATGCCTCCATCATTCCCAGTTCGCTCCAGCCGCGCGCCATTTTTACACCTGAGCAGTTGGCGGAACTGGTGGATTCCATCAAGGAACACGGAATCATCCAGCCCCTGATCGTCCGCAAGACGGACGACAACAAGTACGAGCTGATTGCCGGGGAACGGCGCTGGCGGGCTTCCGGCATCCTGGGGCTTTCCACCGTACCCGCCATCATCCGGAAGGCCACGGACAAGGACGTGCTGGAACTGGCGCTGATTGAAAACCTCCAGCGCGAAAACCTGAGTCCTCTGGAAGAGGCCGCCGGCTATATGCGGCTGAAAGCGGAATTCAAGATGAAGCAGGGAGACATCGCCAAACGGGTGGGCAAATCCCGCGCGGCCGTGGCCAACAGCATGCGCCTTCTGGACCTGCCGCGGGCCGTCCAGGACATGCTGGGCAATTCCTTCATCAGCGTGGGGCATGCCAAGGTACTCCTTTCCCTGAAGAATCAGGACCAGCAAATCCAGCTTGGCCGCGACATCGTGAACAAGGGCTACACCGTCCGCCAGACGGAAAAAGCCATTCAGAAGATTCTCAACCCGCCTGACCCGGCCCCTCCCAGGAAGCCCTCCTCACCGCAGTACAAGAAAATTTCCGGAGTGCTGGCCAAGCAGTTCGGCACGCCGGTGAGCATTTCCGAACAGGGAGGCAAAGGCTCCATTGAGATCACTTTTTCCAGCAAGTCCGAATTCACCCGCATCCTGGAGCTTCTGGGCCAGGATGAATGGGCCGATTCCTGATAACCCCGCACCCTTTTTCCCCATGATGCCCCGCATTGGACTCCTTTTCCTGACGGCTCTGCTGGTGCAGTGCGGCAATCCTGCAAAAACTCCGGAAGCCCATCCGGAGCCCGTACCAGCCCAGTTGCAGGAGACAGACGATTTCCACGGCAGCAATTGCATGTACCATGCCGCACGGATTACGGATATGGGGGACAGAAGCCCGTCTTCACCCGGCTACCGCAAGCAGCTGGACTATTTGAAAGGGGAGCTTTCCAAGCACGGCTGGGAATGCGTGGAACAGGCCTTTGAAGCGCCCACGCCGCAAGGGCCAACCCAATTCGTCAATCTGCGGGCCCGTTACGGGAAAAATCCGGATTTCAAGACTCCGGTCCGCGGTCTGCTGACCTGCCATATTGATACCAAAACGGGCATTCCCGACTTCACCGGAGCCAATGACGGGGCTGCCGCCGCGGCCGCCATTCTGGAATCCGCGCGCATCCTTTCCAGGGACCCGGCCCGTGCCGGACAGCTGGAACTGGTGTTTTTCGACGGAGAGGAAAGCTTTTCCCCGCACATGGACAACGATGACGGCCTGTACGGCTCCAAATTTTACGCGGCCTCCCTGCCCAGGCCGCTGCCGGAGTGGATGGTGAATCTGGACATGGTGGGCCGGCAGGGTAAAAAGATCAGGATTCCGGCCATGACGCCCCAATCCATGTACCGGGTTTATTCCCGCGCCATTCGCGAACTGGGCTATTCCCCGGTAGAATGGGGAGTCTCCGCCTACGGCATCGTGGACGACCACGTTCCCTTCATGGAACTGGGCATGGATACGCTGAACCTGATTGACGATTTTCAGGACGGCAACTGGTGGCATACCTCCAGAGACAACATGGAGATTCTGGGGGCGGATTCCTTTAAAAGCACCGGAGAAATGACGCTGCACATCCTCCGGCAGCTGCTGCCCGCACCTCCTTCTACCTGAACCCCTCCCCCGAATCCGTAACTCCCCTATCCTCCTATGTCCTTTACCTACCCGTGGCTGCTCTGGGCTCTCTTCGCAGCCTCCATCCCCATCATCATCCATCTGGTCAACCGCTGGCGCCACCGGTCCGTGCGCTGGGCGGCCATGGAATTCCTGCTCCGCGCGGCCAGGGAAACCCGCGGAACCAAGAAGCTGCTGCATTACCTGATTCTGGCCCTGCGCGTGCTGGCCGTGGCGGCTCTTGTGACGGCATTTGCCCGCCCCCTGCTCGGCAGCTTCTTCGGCTGGGGAAGTTCCGGATTGAATGAAGTGCTGCTCGTGCTGGACCGTTCCGCCTCCATGGACGCACGGCCGGACAAAACCAATTCCCTGCGCGACACGATCCCGCCCCTCGTGAAGTCCACCTTTGACCAACTGGGAAGCTGCCGCCTGTCCCTCCTTGACTCTACCACTGAAACCATTACCCAGATTCCCGCACCGGAAGCCCTGGCGGACCTGACCGTCAGCAAAGTGACGGACAGCGGAGCGGACATTCCCTCCCTGCTTCAGAAGGCCATTCCCTATCTGGAGGAATCCGCCTCCGGAAAGACGGAAATCTGGATCGCCTCAGACATGCAGTCGTCCTCCTGGCGGCCGAATTCTCCGGTATGGTCCAGCGTACGCCAAAGGCTGGCGGCTCTTTCCATTCCCCCTGCCGTCCGCATCATGGCCCTGAGAGACAGGCCGGAAACCAACCGCGGCATCAGAATCACGCAGGCCCAGATCAATAACGGCAGGCTGGTGCTGGACATGGAGGTTTTACGGCAGGGTTTCGATCCCAACCAGCCGGAGGAAGTGCCGGTGAACATTTCCGTGAATAACGCCGTGGCTTCCTCCACCCTCCAGCTGGCCGGGGAAACAACCACCGTCCGCAAGGAAATCCCCCTGCCGCAGGACAAGGAATCCGGCTTCGGCTACGTTTCCCTGCCCCACGACGATTTTTCCAAGGACGACATTTCCTTCTTCACCTTCGCTCCCAAGCCCCTGGCAAACATCCTGATCAACGGACCTGCCGGGGAAGCGGGCAAAATCCTCTCCCTAATGGCCGCCCCTCCGGGACTTCCCGGAAGGAAGGCCACCATGCCGAACACCGTGCGTTCCGGGCAGCTCAACCTTTCCTCCCAAGCCCTGGTGATCTGGCACGGCCCCGCCCCGCGGGCGGACATGGAAGAGAAGCTCAAGACTTTCATTGAAGAAGGCGGCCTGGTTCTCTTCCTCCCGGACGATACGGCCCACGGCACGCGCCACCAGTTCCTGGGAGTTTCCTGGGGGGCGATGGAAACGGCCCCGGCCGACGAGTATTTCCGCGTGGAGTCCTGGGACCGCCAGCGCGGTTTCCTCCGGGACGGTACGGACCAGACACCCATCCCCGCCAACCGCCTCCGCGCCATCCGCCGGAAACCCCTGGCTGGCAAATACCGCGTGCTGGCTTCCTGGGATGACGGCACCTGTGCCCTGGGCCAGGTCAGGGCCGGAGCGGGTTCCGCCCTGTTCCTGACCACCCTGCCGAAATATTCCTGGTCCAACCTGGCGGACGGCCACCTGCTGCTCCCCCTTCTCCAGCGCATGGCTGACCGCGGCGCGGAACGCTTTTCCTCCGCCATTTCCCTGCGCGTGAATGATCCCGCCCTGCCCCAGTCCGCCACGGATGTTCCCATGCGCATGGACGACGCGCAGGGCTCCCATCCCTCCGGTTCTCCCGTGGACACAGCTGACGTTTACCGCCTCGGTGCGCAGACTTACGCCGTCAACCGGCCGTGGTCGGAAGACAATCCCGACCAGATTACGGATGAAAAAATTCACACCCTCCTGCCGGACGCCGCCATCAGCGCCATGCAGGGCGGCGTTGAAAATCCCTCCCTGGTGCAGGAAGCCTGGAAGCTGTTCCTGCTGATTGCCCTGGGCTGCCTGCTTCTGGAAGCTCTCCTTTGCCTGCCCAAGCGCACGGCCAAACGCCCCACCCCCGCCAACCGCCTATGAACCTGAGCCTTCAACCCACCGTCCTGAGCGTCGCCGCGGCCGTGCTGGTCATGGCGGCCGGAATATGGATGAGCCGCATTTCCTGCAAGCGCAATCCCCGCCCACTGACGTTCAAACTGGAAATACTGCGCCTGATCATCCTGGGAGCCGTATGCTTCCTGCTGTTCCAGCCGGAATGGGTCATCATTTCAGAGCCCAAGGAAAAGCCCAAGGTCTCCATCCTGGAAGACCGTTCGGGCTCCATGGAAACCCAGGACGTGGAAATCACCCCCCAGCACGTTGTCACCCGCGCGTCCTATGTCCGGGAACTGCTCAAAGGCCACAGCACGGATTCCCTGAAAGAAACCCATGTGGTGGAGAACGCCCCGTTCAGCGTCCAGCCCGCCCCGGATTCCCCGGATTTCGCG
>ENA-ORLF01000094-ORLF01000094.1-human-gut-metagenome-genome-assembly--contig:-NODE-94-length-43395-cov-16.9647_pt1 | contig 43395 bp, 39 predicted proteins | sample MGYA00243066_ERZ508822 | MGnify/ENA primary metagenome ERZ508822 (study PRJEB26277, sample SAMN04329791) | human gut metagenome | biome: human-associated habitat | host: Homo sapiens | place: USA... | reverse complement strand
TTCGGGTCACACCGTTCTCTGCGACAAAATAGTTACTTGTCACTATTAAGCCTTGCGGTTACGGGGATTTTCTCTGGCGCAGTGGGAGGGATTTGAATTATGGACGGGGTGTAAAATGGTGTAAGTCCTGCCACTCAAAACCGCCTGATTGCAACGGCTTTCGGGCTTTTCTGTAATATACTGTTAGCCATTATAAAAGCTGTTTGGGGTAAATGTAGGGGTATAGAACCGCATAAATCTGCGCCCAATGTCCATAGCTTCACCGCACAATTTTGCGCGCTGACTGCACAGATCTGTGCAGTCTCACCGGCGAAAACTCGATGTTGAAAATCTGGCCCGGAGCATCCGCCAATCTAATTTTGGATGGGCGGACGGTAGGTTGTGGAAAATAACCGACTGTCCAAATCTGGACAGTCCATCAAAGGCCGCGATTCACGACGTACTACCGCTGCGGTATGTCATGGTGATTCACCGTGGGCCACCGTGGAATCCGGAGAGTCACCGTGACAACTTGCCGCGACTCGCCGCAACTTGCGGCAGATTGCGGCAAAACCCGGACAGCGCCCAGGGGAGGAACTGCGGGCGAACTGCGAGACGCATAGAAAATTACACACAGAAAGCCCCGCACAGCCGAAGCCATGCGGGGTGGTCATTATTTGGACTTCTTCGCCACATCGGCCAGGATGGCCAGCGGGAACCAGACAAACAAAAGCAGGATAAACAGCATTGCGGTACCTCCTCAAAATTACTTTATCAGGTTGCAGCCGCCGTGTCAACACCCAACTGTATAGCGAAGGCTTCAGCGGCGGTATGTACTTTCGCCGTCAGACACGGCCAGTACATTCGCTCTTGATAATTCCATGTTTTTCTAACTCCTTCCACAATCGTCTTTGTTCTTCCTGTGTGAGTGTCTGGACGGCGGCTATGAACATTTCCCGCTTGCTGCACTCATCCATTTGCTCTATCATAACACAAGTATCTGCCATTGCAAAATTTACCCCCTTAAATTTCCTTCTCCGCGTCCTTTGGCTGGCATTTGCCTGCTGCGTCTCCATACAAGTTCGCTTTCAGCATATCTATGACGCAGCGGAGTTCTGCGGCTGTCAATTTGCTGCCCAGTTCTATCACCTCGCGGGGAATCGTGTCAAAAGTTTTATCAGTCATTTCAAAAATTCCTCCTTGCTGTAGGGAGGGGGCGAGTGATATAATGACCACACGCACCCCTCCGGGGTTTGTTAAGGGCTTCTTGCATCTCAGTCTTGGCGGGCTGATGCAAGGGGCCTTTCTCATGCCACACAGAAGCGGCGGACGGTGGTTTCCTTGGTGAAACGGGCGGCCACGTCGGGAAGAGCCTTGCGCAGGGCGCTGGCATCCAGTCTGGTGCTGGTGACAGGCTTCCAGGTGATGCGATACTCCCCGGCAACAATGGCCTCAGAATCGCCCATAGCCGCCTTTATGGCGTCCTTGATCGCTTCCGCCTCTGTTTGGGCTTCCTCGATCAGTGCTTGCAGCTGCCGCAGCTCCCGGGCCTTGGCTTCCAATTCATTGATACACATTCTCTGTTCCTCCGTTGTTCGATTTCGGAGACGGTGAGTCGGGCGGCGTCTGGAATGTATTGAAGTCTTGTGCAACGGACTGTTTCACCAGTATGTCTGCCGCCCGCTTTGGGCTTGTTTGGGGCCGCTCCCCCGTTCCATGGCCTTAGTATACATCATTGCGCAATGATATTCAATTGGCAAATACGACAATATTGCGCAATGATATTTGTGCAGTATTATCATTGCGTAATATTGGCGGCGGATGGTACAATGGGAATAGTGGAAAAGAAGGCCTTTGCAAGTTGATCTACAGGTGGAGGTGAAAGAGCGTGACAGCATCGAAGGCACAGCAAAAAGCACAGAATAAGTGGATATCGAAAGCTTATGACCGAATAAATCTGACCGTCGTTAAAGGGCGCAGGGAAATCATTAAGGCCCACGCAGAGGCTCACGGTGAAAGCGTGAACAGTTTCATCAATCGGGCCATAGATGAAACCATGGAGCGCGACAGGAAAGCGAACACAGAAACTGCTCCAGAATAGCGTGGGAATAGCCCGCAGTGCTCTTGATGGTTTATTCCGTCCCTCACACATTGGGCGGAGAAAACGTGTACCAGGGCGGCATAAAACGTGGAATGAGTCGGAACTGGATCGGCTCAAAAAAGAAAGCCCTGGATTACCCCTGGGCTTGACACAATTTGCGCCGCAAGAAGGGGGGCGGGGGATATTGCATTCCTGGCTTGCCGCAGGTAAGCCCCTCTATTCCTGAAAAAAACAAAAGGGGGAAAAGAAATACCGCCAGATTTGGCGGCATTTCATGGAGATGATAAAAAAGAAGAAAGAAATCTACTGTCCGCTTCCCCGTTCCATCCAGAATACGGCCCGCTCCACGCTGCTTTCACCGCTGCGCCGAAAGACGGAGAGGCCGGTCCCCCGCAGTCCTGCGGCGTAGATATCCCCGTCAGGATAGGCAAAGGGCTGGAGGTTCCGGGCAATTCTCGGGTGGCGCAGTTGGCGAATCGCTATCGCCTCGATCTGGCGGACCCGGTTTTGAGTGCGTCCCGTTTCCTGGGCCGCCCTTGCCAGCGTCTGGCGCTGATAGAAGCGGCGGCGGAGAATATCCCGGCAGTCCGGCGGCAGGGACCCCAAAGCCTCCAGCATGGCTGTGTGCAGCTCATCCCACCATATAGCGTCCTCGGTGTCCGCTATCCGGTCCTCTGAGTCTGCCACGGTATCCGACAGCAGAAGATCGTCTGTGCCCGGTACAGGGTCATCCAGTGAGATGGCACCCCGCAGAGGGTCCCGCCGCTGGCGCTGGGTACGGTATCCGGTTTCCTCCGCAAAGGCCGTTTGCAGGAAGAAGCCGAACCAGGTAAGGAAGGACCCCCGGTCCCTGTTGTAGTCCTCCACGGCCTCTGCAAGGGCCAGATAGCCGCATTGGTACAGGTCCTCCCAATCTGCCCCCGGTCCCGCCGCTTGTGCGGTTCTCCGGGCCTGTTGAGCCGCGAACCGCTCCACCCGGTCCCACAGCTCCGGAAGCCGTTCCCGCTCACCGGCCTGAATCCGGACCGCCAGATCTTCGTTTGTCATGCTTCCGGTTGGTTCTGCCCTTTGGGGGTCAGCAGGACGACGTGTCCACCAGGGTCGCGCCGTTTTCGGTCAGGTCTGTGAAGTACTCGCAGTTTTCCGCCCCGTAAGCATGGACCTCCCGTACCCCGCCCGGCAGCTCCACCAGGGCCAGGAAGGACACCCGTTCCGTGGTCTTGCCCTCGTCGTAGCTGTAACGCAGGCCCTCCGGTGCGGGCATGATCTGCAAAATCTTCTCATTGTCGTACATGTTGAAATCTCCTTTCAAAATTATAGTATATGTCAATACCTCAAAAACACGTCTCCAGTCTATTTGGCTGCCCCAAAATGGGGTAAGCTTGGCCCATTTCTTGCCCCATTTTGGGGTAAGGAAGCGCTTAAAATCCTCTTCCCTTGCCCCATTTTGGGGCAGCCAGTGAGAAAATCATGCGCTGTCCCTTGCCCCATTTTGGGGCAGATATACTATATATAGCCAGGGGATACGGCGTTAGGTGCGGGCATTCTCTCGCCACACCAGACAGAAGCTGTATTCGTTGGGCTGCCGCAGATTTGCCATGCTCTGAACGCTGATAAACCCCTTATTCTGCAGCTCTGCCACCTGCCGGGTCAAAGAATTTCTCGCAATACCGTACTTCTCAGCGGCGGATTTTGGAAAAACAAATTCGCGCTTTCCGCCGCTCTCCATTGTCATGCACAGGTATAGAAACCGCGCCCCTGCCGTCAACGCCTGGAACTCCTTGGACAAGAGCAGACTGTTTCCAACCTGTATAAACCGCCCTTCCTTGCAATCGAGCCGCGCAGACAGCCAAGGCTTGATTGTGTCCCGACCGCGTCTCCGGCTGCCCATTCGTTACCACCCCTCTATCTGCTCCTGACCGATCATTCTTCGCAGGGTCTCGCCGCAGGCGTTGCGGGTGCGGCTGATGGCACGGATGCGCCGGTCTATGCTGGAAATGTAGTGCGCCAGCTCCCCAGCGTCGACAGGCAGAAAGTACCCCCGATGGTCACCGGACGTGACTGCACAGATAGGACTTCCGGCCTGCCGTTCCCGCTCAATCTGCTGGGTCAGCTCCCGGCGGTCCTTGTACCCCAGCATATTCACCAGGGTCAAGGAGTCAACGGCGCTTGCAGCTCCGTGGGGTAAAATGGCTGAAACGGCTTGCTTTCGCCGTGGGGGTATGCTATCATTTGTGGCGGGAGCTGTGGCCTGCAAACCTGTTCCCGCCGCCTCTGCTGGTGCTGTAACACCGGCAGGGGCATTTTCAATTTTTGGCAGCATAGTTGCCCTCCTGCTCCTGCACCCAGGCTTCCAGGCCGGGCCGGGATACGACCGTTCGCCCGCCGATACGGAATGCGGGAAAGCCTTCTCGGCGAATCAGGTTATAAACCGTGGGCCGGGATACGCCCAGCGCGGCGGCGGTTTCGGGGATAGACAAGGTCAGCTTGTCCGTGGTAGCGATTGTGTTCAAATATTATACCTCCTATTCTGAAATTCTGTGTGTGGCCGTTTCATCCTGGCCGGACTGTCTGCCTGGTGGAACCATGGCCTCTCCCTCCTTTCTTGAATACCGCTTCACATTGTACCACGCCGGAAACGTGGTTTGAGGCCATTTTTCAACGGTTGCCCTCATTTTACACCTCCCTAAACTGAAAGTCTTTACTTATTCTAAATTAAAGGACTGTAATATGCGGGAAAATTCCGGAAAAATTTATCTGTATGAGTATATATTACCCTTGACCTGGTCCGGTGGCTATGCTATGATAGCACTATAAATAATAAATAATTCACGGAGATATTATTATGAATGATGTTTATAAGTACGAACGACGAAAGGAGAAAATCGGTGTCAGGATACGTCAAGAGCGGAGGAAACTCCCGGGGAGGGTTTCTCAGGAGGCGCTTGGGGAGAGACTGGCACAGGTGATTCCAACTCGTGACAACATAAAACAGTCAACGGTAGCCTCATGGGAGAGTGGGCGAACGCTCCCGCCGCTGGATGCACTTATTGCCATGTCAGAGGTATTCGGCTGTGATATCGGTTATCTGCTGGGGGACTTCGAGCGCCGTTTCAGAGATGTTCAGGACATTTGCGAACGAACGGGGTTGAGTGAACGCACTGTTGATAGCCTTATCCGCATGTATCAGGATAACCCGCAATATCCCTGGCCCCGATCTATGGGTGGAACACACCAGGTGTATTCCAGTGCTGTGCGGTTTATTATTGATTACACTGTCGAGAAAAGCACTCAAATTAATAGGCTCGCCTATAATTATGCAATTGCTGAAGTAAAGGCGGAAAAATCAAAGGAGAAAAGCAGGGACACAATAATTAGCCAGCTCGCTGATAGCAGCGCAGGGCTCACGTTGCCAGCGGAAGATGCAGCGACTTTTTATCGCAGCCAAATCGAGAATATTTTTTCACAAAGAAAGATCGCTCAGATGCTGTCCCACTATGTTGATGATTGCCGGGACACATTTCTGAAAGACGAGTCATTTTTGAGGTACTACTATTCCGAGGAGCAGGCACAGAAAAGAAAACAAGAACGGCTTTTATATCTTCGCTCAGAGGAACATTACAAGGATTTGGAGAATTTATTATCGCAATACCCTGCTGCTGATCTGCTGAAAGAGATTGAAAATGCAACCAGTTTCATTCCCGAGCCGGAGCGGACTCTGTTTTACAATAGATTGGTGGAAAGATTTCAGTCAAAGGAGGCGGAACACGATGCCGCGAAAGAGTAATACCCGGGCGGCTTCTGGGGCAGGCTCCATCCGGCAGCGCCCGGACGGGCGGTGGGAGGCCCGCGTCACTGTGGGTTCAAACCCAGGGACCGGAAAGCCAATTCGCCGCAGTATATACGGGGATACACAAGCGGCGGTGCGGAAAGAGATGACGGCTGTTCTGCGTGATGTTGACCGGGGGACCTACCAGACGCCCAGTAAAATGACCGTCAAGATCTGGATGGAGACATGGTTGGATACCTTCTGCACCGGCTTAAAGCCCCTGACAGTATCCGCCTACAACACCGCGATGAAAACCCATATTGTCCCTGCCTTTGGAGCAATGCCCGTGCAGGAGCTGAAGGGTATTCATGTGCAAAAGCTGTTCAATGACATGCTGGAAGCGGGCAAGTCCCCGAAAACCGTTAAGAATACGGCCGCAATTCTGCATAAAGCGCTTTCTGTGGCGGTAAAGCAAGGCTATATCGCAGCAAATCCATGTGATGCGGCGGAGGTGCCAAAGGTCACGCGCCATGAAATAAAGCCGCTGACGGATGCGGAAATTCCGGTATTCCTGGCTGCAATAGAGGACCATCCATTCCGCAACGCTTACGGTTTGTGCTTGTTTGCCGGACTGCGGGAGGGGGAATGTCTTGGATTGACGTGGGACTGTGTGGATTTTGAGCGAGGCCGGATCACGGTGCGTCAGCAGCTGCAAAAATCCAGAACGGAGAGCGGTACATATCGTATTGTCAGCAGCACCAAAAGCGGTAAGGTCCGCGTCATTGAGCCTCCGGTGGTGGCATTCGACTATCTGCGCAGCGAACGCACCAGACAGGTGGAAAACAGATTACGGGCAGGCAAGCTTTGGGACAATGCACAAGACCTGGTTTTTACCAATCCGTTGGGCGGACATGTGGTGATAGAAACGTTCCGTCGAAATTTCAAACGGCTTGCGGCAAGCATGGGCCGCCCTGATCTGCGCCCCCATGATCTTCGGCATACCTGCGCTACGGTAGCCATTGCCGCCGGAGCGGACATAAAAAGCGTACAGTCTCTCATGGGACATGCCACAGCGTCTTTCACACTGGACGTGTACGCCCACACCAGCGAAACCATGATGGCCGACACGGCAAGCCGGATGCAGAGCTATTACGACAATCTGGCGCAGCGCGGATAGCGGCCCCATAAAACGACAATGCCCCGCCGGGGAATTGCTTCTCCGGCGGGGTATGTCATGCTTCCAACAGAGGTATAAAAAGCCGTTTGGGGTAAAGTTAGGGGTAAAACGCTGCTTTCACCCATAAACAAATCCCCGTAACCATTGCGGTTACGGGGATTTTCTCTGGCGCAGTGGGAGGGATTTGAACCCTCGTGCCGCTTTTGACGACAACACGATTTCCAGTCGTGCTCGTTATGACCACTTCGATACCACTGCATATTCTTGCTGTGACAACAGCATTGACTATTATAGCAAATTTTCCGGGATTGTCAAGTGGAAAAACCATAAAAACCGCAAAAATCCTTGCGGCACGGGCATTCTCACTGATAGAGGGGGCAAAGAGGAGGCGCGGCCCTCGCCGCGCCTCCTCCCTGATACTGTTCCGCAGTCCGGAAAAGGATGCTCAGACTCTCTCCATGGCTTCCCGGAAGTCTCTCTGATCGGTGAAGATCTCCTGCTTGTAGGGATTCTTCTTCTGGGCCTTGGCCCGCTTGATGATGCTGGCCAGAATCACCACGTTCACCACCAGTGCCACAATGGAGACCACGCCCTGGGCGGTGGGATTGGCGGCGGTGGGCCGGACGGCGGGGTTCATAAAGCCGTCGGCATAGACGGAGGTGATGGTGGAGAACACGCTGTTGTCCTGGAACAGGGGGAACACCTGGGCAAACATGCACCACAGGGCCAGGGTGTTGGCCCGGTTCTGGATCCAGCCGCCCTTGTTCCAGAAGTGGTTGGCAAAGGTGGGGGCCAGCAGCAGGGCCAGGCCGCAGTACCAGGAGTGGGTGGGCAGGCAGTTGTAGGTATACTCGAAGTTCCACAGGTCATAGGCCAGGATGTAGCACCAGGTCATGTCGGGCCACAGCATGTCCTTCTGATCCTTGGAGGAGTAAATGCCCCACCAGGCGGTCATGCAGAAGATGTTGACGATACCGGCAATGCCGTTGACCCAGTTCCACCAGCCGCCGTACAGCCACACGTTTTCGGAGGACAGCCACCAGCGGTCGCCGAACTCCTTCAAAGCCGCGGCGCCGTGGATGGCGGACTCAAAGTCGCTGGCCACGGCGATGAGAATATTGATGGCCACGATGGCAAAGGGGAACACCTTGAACCATTCGGTCTTGCCAATGCTCCACTTGTACTTGAGCATCATGAAGCCGATGCACCCGGCGGTGGCGGCATAGAGCTTGGCATAGTGGAACCAGCTGTTCATATTGGTGTAGGTCTGGTTGTTCAGGGCCCATTCCGCGCCGGCCCGTGCGCCGATGGCGATGGCGATGAAATACACCGTCAGCGCAGCGGGCAGCACCAGAAAGCAGATGATGCCGCCGGTTTTGGTGCGGCGGGCGAACTCGTTGGCCAGTACCAGCCCGGTAAACACCAGCACAAAGCCCAGAAGCTGATACATGGCGGTTTCGCCGTAGATTTGGAATAACATGTCCATTCCTCCTGTGTTTTCTGTGATTTTTCTCCTGATTTAACTGTAAGAACGTTCCCGTCCACGCCGCCAATATACCATATCGCCCTGCGGAAAGTCAATGAACAATGGGAATAAAATGTTAAAAACCGGCCCCCGCTTTGAAAACGGGGGCCGGTCGGGGTTATATGCTTTGCGTTACTGCTTGGCCTTGGTGTCCACGATCTGGCGGAGCTTGGCGGAGAAGTCCGCCAGGGTCATGGCGCCCAGGTCCTCGCCGGTGCGGGTACGGACGGAGACGGTGCCCGCCTCCATATCCCGGTCGCCCACCACCAGCATGAAGGGGATCTTCTCCAGGGTAGCCTCCCGGATCTTCTTGCCGATCTTCTCGTTGCGGCCGTCCACCTCCACCCGGAAGCCCTGCTGCCGCAGCTGGTCCGCCTGCTGGGCACAGTAGTCGGCGGCCCGGTCGGTAATGGGCAGGAAGCGGACCTGCTCGGGCATCATCCAGGTGGGCAGCGCCCCGGCGTACTCCTCGATCAGATACGCCAGCGTCCGCTCATAGCAGCCCAGGGACGTGCGGTGGATGATATACGGCAGGGCCTTGTTGCCGTTTTCGTCGATATAGTACATGCCGAAGCGCTGGGCCAGCAGCATATCGATCTGGATGGTGACCAGGGTATCCTCCTTGCCGAACACATTCTTATACTGGATGTCCAGCTTGGGTCCGTAGAAGGCGGCCTCGTCGATGCCGATGGAATAGTGAACGTCCAGGTCGTCCAGGATCTTGGCCATGGTGCTCTGGGCGTGCTCCCACTGCTCCGCCGTGCCCTCATACTTGTTGTGGGGGTTGCTGGGATCCCACTGGGAGAACCGGAACGTGCACTTATCCAGCAGGCCCACGGTGCCCAGGCAATACTTGGCCAGGGCCAGGCAGCCCTTGAACTCCTCCTCCAGCTGGTCCGGGCGCAGCACCAGGTGACCCTCGGAGATGGTAAACTGGCGGACACGGATCAGGCCGTGCATCTCGCCGGAGTCCTCGTTGCGGAACAGGGTGGACGTCTCGCCCAGGCGCATGGGCAGGTCGCGGTAGGACCGCTGCCGGTTCAGATACACCTGATACTGGAAGGGGCAGGTCATAGGCCGCAGGGCAAAGCACTCCTTGGTTTCGTCATCGGGGTCGCCCAGAACGAACATGCCGTCCAGATAGTGGTCCCAGTGGCCGGAGATCTTATAGAGCTCCCGCTTGGCCATCAGGGGAGTCTTGGTCAGCAGATAGCCCCGCTGCTGCTCCACGTCCTCCACCCAGCGCTGCAGCAGCTGGATGACCCGGGCGCCCTTGGGCAGCATGATGGGCAGGCCCTGACCGATGCAGTCCACGGTGGTGAAATACTCCAGCTCGCGGCCCAGCTTGTTGTGGTCCCGCTTCAGAGCATCCTCCCGCTCCTTCAGATATGCGTCCAGCTCCTCCTTCTTGGGGAAGGCCACGCCGTAAATGCGCTGGAGGGTCTGGCGATTGCTGTCGCCCCGCCAATAGGCGGCGTTGCAGGCGGTCAGCTTGATGGCGTTGCCCTTGATGCGGCCGGTGGAGTCCAGATGGGGACCGGCGCACAGGTCCACGAACTCTCCCTGCTTATAGAAGGAGATGTGGGCGTCGGCGGGCAGGTCGTTGATGAGCTCCACCTTATAGGGCTCCTCCCGCTCCTCCATATATTTCAGAGCCTCCTCCCGGGGCAGCTCAAACCGCTCCAGCTTCAGCTTTTCCTTGCAGATCTTCCGCATCTCGCCCTCGATCTCGGCCAGGTCGTCCTGGGTGAAGGCAAAGGGCGCATCCAGATCGTAATAGAAGCCGTTTTCAATGCTGGGGCCGATGGCCAGCTTCACCTCCGGGTGCAGGCGCTTGACGGCCTGGGCCAGCACATGGGAGCAGGTATGCCAGTACGTCCGGCGGTATTCCTCGTTTTCAAACGTGTACTTGTTTTCTTCGCTCATGGTGATTCCTCCTTGAAATTGGGGTCAGGAAATAAAAAATCCCCGCCCCTGATGATGCTTCAGGGGTGAGGTAATTGGTATTACTCCACGGTTCCACCCTGCTTACGGGACAGCGTCCCGTCGCTCGTAGCTCCTCTGTAACGGGAGGGCCCGGTCCGGCCTACTGGGGGATATGCCCGTTGGGCGGACGGCTCGGAGGCGGTACGCGTCCTGCTTTCAGCCGGGGCCCTTGCACCAGAATGGGTCCCTCTCTGCTGCCTGCCGCAGGCGGCTTCCTCGTCAGTGCCTTTTGTTACCCTGTAATATAGCACGCCCTGTCCCGGTTGTCAACGGGAAATTCCCGGGACAAACGCGGGACAGGGCGGGACGTTCAGCCGACCATCCGGATCAGGCCCCACACGCCCATAACGCCGTAAAACAGGGCGAAAACGATAAGTACGGCATTGACCACGCCGTCCAGCTTGGAGGCCTTGGGCGCGGGATAATCCTTGCGGATGAAATACAGCGCGCCGCAGGAGATGCCCAGCAGCAGAGTGGTCAGGTTGTTCAGCAGCGGGTTGTCCTGCAGCGACGGAACCGCCAGCCGCAGGATCAGGGCTGCCACCAGAATGCCGAACAGGATGCCCAGGGTGACCTTGACCTTGGTGGGCCAGGCGGCCTTCTGAGGGGCCTGGCTCTGGGCCTGGCGGGCGGCGGTGGCGGTGGTCTTATAGTCGCTGTTTTTCCGGGTGCGCTTGCCGCGGTTGTTTTTGGCCAGCTCCTTGCTGTGGGTCCGGCTCAGGTTCTTGTTGTTCATGGGGTTAACTGCCATATGCTTCTTCTCCTTCTACAGGCAGATCACAAAGGTGTCTGCGTATGATATCCAGTGCGTTGCTGGCGGCCAGGAGCCGGATGCGGGCCCGGTCACCGCCCAGGGTCAGATGCCGGACCAGGGAGCCCCCCTGCCAGCTCAGCCCCACATATACGGTGCCCACGGGGTTGCCCCTGTCGTCGCCGTCTGGCCCGGCCAGACCGGTGACGGACACCGAAAGGTCGCTGCCGGTGACACGGCGGACGCCCTCCGCCATGGCCCGGGCCACCGGCGCGGACACCGCGCCGTATCGGTCCAGCAGGTCCCGGGGCACGCCCAGCACCCCGGCCTTCACGCCGTTGGTATAGGACACCACGCCGCCCAGAAACGCGGCGGAGGCTCCAGGCACGTCTGTCAGCCGCTTGGCGATGAGGCCGCCGGTGCAGCTCTCTGCGGCGGAGAGAGTCAGCCCCTGCTGCCGCAGCCGGGTCAGGACCACCTCCTCCAGGGAGGAAATGTCCACGCCGTACAGATAGTCTCCCAGCCGGGAGCGGACGTCCCGGAACAGAGGGGCCATGCGCTCCTGGCAGTCGTCGTCGCTGCCGCCCTTGGCCGTCAGCCGCAGCATCACCTCGCCGGGCTTGGCGTAGGGGGCCAGGGAGGGGTTCTGCGCGCCGTCCATCAGGTCGCCCAGCAGCTCCTGGACCTGGGGCTCCGTCAGACCGAACACATGCAGGTCGCGGCTGCGGATAACGCCGCCGCTCTGTCCCCGGAGCCAGGGCAGCACCGCGTGCTCCGCCAGATAGCGGCACTCGTGGGGCACCCCCGGCAGCAGCACCGCCGTGACGCCGCCCGCCGTGAATATGCAGCCCGGGGCGGTGCCCACCGGGTTGTGCAGCACCGTGCAGCCCTGGGGTAGCATAGCCTGCTGCCGGTTGCAGGCGGGCATGGGACGGTGGAACACACGGTCAAAATATTGCTGAATTTCCTCCATGACCTCCGGGTGGTATTCCAGGGCCAGGCCGAACACGCCGGCCACCGTCTCCTTGGTCATGTCGTCATAGGTGGGGCCCAGGCCGCCGGTGAACACCAGCAGGTCGCAGCGGGACCGGGCAGTCTCCACCGCCGCCCGCAGACGCTGGGGGTTGTCCCCCACGGCGGTGTGGTACAGCACGTTGACCCCGGCCGAGGCCAGCAGCTGCGACAGAAACTGCGCGTTGGTGTTGGCAATATTGCCCAAAAGCAGCTCGGTGCCCACGGCGATGATCTCCGCCTGATGGGGCATGGTATCACATCCTTTTCGTTGGGGTGTCGCGGGGTATTGCTGGAGGGGAAAACGCCGAAGCGCCGCCCCTTGGCTCCCCCTCCGGGGGAGCTGTCGGCGCAGCCGACTGAGAGGGGAAATGCGAACAGATGGATCATACCATTCAGAAGCCCCTACAGGCCCTCTCAGTCACCTTCGGTGACAGCTCTCCCGGAGGGAGAGCCAAGTAGGGGCCGACGTCCTCGGCGGGCCGGGGCAGGGGAACGGATTGCCGCAACCAGTCTGCGGACTGGTTGCGCAATGACACGGCAAGAAGATTTTCAAGGACAGGCGGCTCAGCGGAGCTTGACCACTTCCCGGCCCTCCATGGCCCGGCGGACCAGACCCTCCACGTCCAGGGCCTGCTCCATCTCACGGACCTCCTCCACATGGGGACGGGTTTTGGGATGGCGGGGGGTGAACACGGTGCAGCAGTCCTCATAGGGCAGGATGGAGGTCTCAAAGGTGCCGATGTGACGGGCAATGCGGACGATCTCCTCCTTGTCCATGCCGATCACCGGCCGCAGAATGGGCAGGTCCGTCACGTCGCCGCTGACGGCCAGGGCGTCCATGGTCTGGCTGGCCACCTGGCCCAGGCTCTCGCCGGTGACCAGAGCGCGGCAGTTCAGGTCCTTGGCCAGGGCGTCCGCCAGGCGCATCATGAACCGGCGCATAATCAGGGTGAAATGATCCTCCGGGCAATTGCGGCGAATCTCCTCCTGAATCTCGGCAAAGGGGATGATGGTGACATTCAGCCGCCCGCACCAGGGCACCAGCTCCCGGGCCAGCTGGAGGACCTTTTCCCGGGCCTGCTCGCTGGTGTAGGGAGGCGAGGCAAAGTGGATCATCTCCAGCTCCACGCCCCGCTTGGCGATCATATAGCTGGCCACCGGGGAGTCGATGCCCCCGGACAGCAGGCTCACGGCCCGGCCGCCCATGCCGATGGGCAGGCCGCCGGCGGCAGGCTCGGCCGGGGCGTGGACATAGGCGGCCTCCTCCCGGACCTCCACATACACCGTCAGCTCCGGGTGGTGGACATCCACCGCCAGGTGGGGGAAGGCCTCATGCAGGTGTCCGCCCACCCACTGGCTCAGCTGGATGGAGCTCATGGGGAAGGACTTATCCGCCCGCTTGCTCTCCACCTTGAAGCTCCGGGCCGCCGTCAGGGCATCGCCCAGATAGGCCTTGGCGGTTTCCAGAATGGCCTCCTTCTCCTTGGCGCAGGGCAGGGCCCGGGCCACGGCGATGATGCCGAAAACCTGCTTGCAGGCGGCATAGGCCCCGGCCAGGTCGCAGGTCTCCTCCGCAGGCTCCACATAGATGGTGCTCTGCTTGGAATAGACCCGGAACCTGCCGAACCGGCCGGTGCGGCGGCGGATATTGCCCATTAGCTTCATTTCAAAGCTGCGGCGGTTCAGGCCCTTCAGGACCACCTCGCCCAGCTTGCACAGGATCATCTCGTGCATGGGATCGTTTCTCCTTGTATATGGTTTCCAGTTATTATAACCCACCGGGGGGACTATTTCAACAGATTGCTGCTGCGGTACTGAATGGCCTCAGCCAGGTGGGCGGCCTCGATGCGCTCGCTGCCGTCCAGGTCGGCGATGGTGCGGGCCATGCGGAGAATGCGGTCATGGCTGCGGCCCGTCAGGCCCAGCCGGTCGAAGGCCCCCTTCATGAGCCGCTCCCCCGCCTGGTCCAGCAGGCAGTATTCCCCGATCATGGCGGGGGTCATATAGGCGTTGCAGCTGACGGCGGTGCCGGCAAAGCGGCGCTTCTGGATATCCCGGGCGGCGTTGACCCGCTGCCGGACCTGGGCCGACGTCTCGGGCTTCTCCCGGCGGCGCATGGCCTCGTACTCCACCGACGGCACCTCGATGTGCATGTCGATGCGGTCCAGCAGGGGGCCGGAAATGCGGCGCATATAGCTCTCCACCTGGCTTTCCGAGCAGGTGCAGCGGCCGGAGGGGTGGCCGTACCACCCGCAGCGGCAGGGGTTCATGGCGCACACCAGCATGAACCGGCTGGGCAGGGTCAGGGACCCGGACACCCGGGTGATGGTGACCACCCCGTCCTCCAGAGGCTGGCGCAGGGTCTCCAGGGCGGTTTTGTCGAATTCCGGCAGCTCGTCCAGAAACAGGATGCCGTTGTGGGCCAGGGAAATCTCCCCGGGCCGGGGCACCGTGCCGCCGCCGGACAGGGACACCGGCGAGGCGGTGTGGTGGGGGCTGCGGAAGGGCCGCTGGGTCACCAGAGGGTGGGCGGGGTCCGTCATCCCCGCCACGGAGTATACCTCGGTGGTTTGCAAAGACTCCTGCCGGGTCATATCCGGCAGAATGGACGGCAGCCGCCGGGCCAGCATGGACTTGCCGGAGCCGGGGGAGCCGATCAGCAGCACGTTGTGGCCCCCGGCGGCGGCTACCTCTAAGGCCCGCTTGACGTTTTCCTGGCCCATGACGTCGGCAAAGTCCGGCAGGGTCCGGGACACCGGCGAGGGGGTCCAGGGGGTCTGGGGGGCGATGGGGGCGTCGCCGGTAAGGTGGGCCACCAGCTGGGCGATGTTTTCCACCGGATAGACGGTGATCCCCTGGGCCAGGGTGGCCTCCGGGGCGTTCTGGGCGGGGACAAACAGCTGGCGGATGCCCAGCCGGGCGGCGCACAGGGCCATGGGCAGGACCCCCGTCACCGGACGCAGCGCGCCGGTAAGGCTCAGCTCCCCCAGAAACGCCGCGTCGGCGGGCAGGGGCTTCAGCTCCTCCGCCGCTGTCAGGATGCCCAGCAGAATGGGCAGGTCATACACCGTCCCCTCCTTGCGCTGGCCCGCCGGGGCCAGGTTCACGGTGATGCGGCTGACGGGGAATTTGGCCCCGCAGGCCTTGATGGCGGCCCGGACCCGCTCCCGGGATTCCCGCACCGCCGCGTCCGGCAGGCCCACCACGTCGAAGGCGGGCAGCCCCCCGGACAAAAAGCACTCCACCGACACCTCATAGCCGCTGATGCCGTTGAGTCCCAGGGACCGTACCGTTACCACCATGACCCTTCACATCCTCTCACAAAAAATGCGCTTGTTCTGCGCAGCTTGTCAAAAAAGGCTTTTTGACAAGCTGCGTGCGGTTTTTCAGAACTTAATAAGTTCTGAAAAACCTGTGATTGCAAACGAAAGACACCCCTGATGGGTTTCTTTCGTAACTATCTTCCTTTCCGATGGCGGAAGATTTCCGATTTTTTTGACAGTCTCATGTTGCTTTCTGATATGTTTCATCTGTATTTTAGCACATATCCCGCCGTTTTGAAATACATTGTCAAAAAAACTTCCCTCTTACCGTGAGAATTTTTGTGCACGATGAAGAAAAAGCCTCAATCTGTGAAAAAAGGGGAAAAGCCAGTTTACAAAGAAAAAAGATTGTGGTATTATACACAATGTATGGTGTTTCGTTGAGAAATCCGCGAAATGTTTTTATGAGGAGGTTCATTTATGGTAAGAAAAATGAAGTCCATGGATGGTAACAACGCTGCGGCGCACGTGTCCTACGCGTTCTCCGAGGTTGCCGCCATCTATCCCATCACCCCGTCGTCCCCCATGGCCGACTTTGTGGACCAGTGGTCCGCCAACGGGCTGAAGAACATCTTCGGCACCCGGGTCAAGGTGGTGGAAATGCAGTCTGAGGCCGGCGCTGCCGGCGCGGTTCACGGTTCTCTGGGCGCAGGCGCCCTGACCACCACCTACACCGCATCCCAGGGCCTGCTGCTGATGATCCCCAACATGTACAAGATCGCAGCCGAGCAGCTGCCCGCCGTGTTCCATGTCTCCGCCCGTACCGTGTCCACCCAGGCGCTGAACATCTTCGGCGACCACTCCGACGTGATGGCCTGCCGCCAGACCGGCTTTGCCATGCTGTGCGAGGGCAACGTCCAGGAGGTCATGGACCTGTCTCCCGTGGCTCATCTGGCCGCTCTGGAGGGCAAGGTTCCCTTCATCAACTTCTTCGACGGCTTCCGCACCAGCCACGAGATCCAGAAGATCGCCGTGTGGGATTACGAGGATCTGAAGGATATGTGCGACATGGACGCCGTGAAGGAGTTCCGTCAGCACGCTCTGAATCCCGAGCATCCCCACATGCGCGGCAGCCACGAGAACGGCGATATCTTCTTCCAGCACCGCGAGGCCTGCAACAAGTACTATGCCGCTCTGCCCGCCGTGGTGGAGAAGTACATGGACAAGATCAACGCCAAGCTGGGCACCAACTATGGCCTGTTCAACTACTACGGCGCTGAGGACGCCGACCGCGTCATCGTGGCCATGGGCTCCATCTGCGATGTGGCCGAGGAGGTCATCGACTATCTGAACGCCCACGGCGAGAAGGTCGGCCTGGTGAAGGTCCGCCTGTTCCGCCCCTTCGCTCCCGAGAAGCTCATCCAGGCCATTCCTGCCTCCGTCAAGAAGATCGCCGTTCTGGACCGCACCAAGGAGCCCGGCGCTCTGGGCGAGCCCCTGTATCAGGATGTGGTCACCGCTCTGGCCAACGCCGGCCGCAGCGACATCCAGGTCATCGGCGGCCGTTACGGTCTGGGCAGCAAGGACACGCCTCCTGCCTCCGTGTTCGCCGTGTATGACGAGCTCAAGCGCGACGAGATGAAGCGCCAGTTCACCATCGGCATCGTGGACGATGTCACCAACCTGTCCCTGCCCGAGGACAAGAACTGTCCCAACACCGCTGCTCCCGGCACCATCGAGTGCAAGTTCTGGGGCCTGGGCGGCGACGGCACCGTGGGCGCCAACAAGAACTCCATCAAGATCATCGGCGACCACACCGACAAGTACGTGCAGGCATACTTCCAGTATGACTCCAAGAAGACCGGCGGCGTGACCATCAGCCATCTGCGCTTCGGCGATCACCCCATCCGTTCCCCGTACTATATCAACAAGGCCGACTTCGTGGCCTGCCACAACCCCAGCTACATCACCAAGGGCTTCAAGATGGTCAACGATGTCAAGCCCGGCGGCGTGTTCATGATCAACTGCCAGTGGGACTTCGATGAGCTGAACCACCACCTGAAGGCCGATGCCAAGCGCTACATCGCCCGCAACAACATCCAGCTGTATACCATCGACGCCATTGACCTGGCCATCGAGATCGGTATGGGCAAGCGCAACAACACCATCCTGCAGTCCGCTTTCTTCTCCCTGGCCAAGGTCATGCCCGAGGAGGACGCCATCCGCTTCATGAAGGAGAAGGCCAAGGCCTCCTACCTGAAGAAGGGCCAGGACGTGGTGGATATGAACTACAAGGCCATCGACCTGGGCGCCACCGCCTATAAGAAGATCGACGTGCCCGCCGAGTGGGCCGACGCCGTGGACGAGACCGAGCACAAGCAGCTGGAGGGCAAGCCCGAGCTGGTGAAGATGGTCAAGGAGATCCTGGAGCCCGTGGGCAAGATGGACGGCGACAGCCTGCCCGTCTCCGCCTTTGCCGATCATGTGGACGGCCAGTTCGAGCTGGGCGCCTCCGCCTATGAGAAGCGCGGCGTGGCCGTGTCCGTCCCCACCTGGGACGCTGCCAAGTGCATCCAGTGCAACCAGTGCGCCTATGTCTGCCCCCACGCCACCATCCGTCCCTTCGCTCTGACCGCCGAGGAGGCCAAGAATGCTCCCGAGGCCGCCAAGATCGTGGACGTCAAGGCCGGCAAGGGCAAGGGCACCTATCAGTTCACCATGGCCATCAGTCCTCTGGACTGCATGGGCTGCGGCGTGTGCATCGGCGCCTGCCCCGTGAACGCTCTGTCCATGGTGGCCCAGGAGGGCGAGCTGCCCCAGCAGGATGTGTTCGACTACTGCATGGACAAGGTCTCCGAGAAGAAGGATATGCAGGACAACACCGTCAAGGGCAGCCAGTTCAAGCAGCCCATGCTGGAGTTCTCCGGCTCCTGCGCCGGCTGCGCCGAGACCAGCTATGCCCGTCTCGTCACCCAGCTGTTCGGCGACCATATGTACATCTCCAACGCCACCGGCTGCTCCTCCATCTGGGGCGGTCCCGCGGCTACCTCTCCCTACTGCACCAACAAGGAGGGCCACGGCCCCGCATGGTGCAACTCCCTGTTCGAGGATAACGCCGAGCACGGTCTGGGCATGTTCGTGGGCCAGGACAAGATCCGTCAGGATCTGGCCGACGAGACCCGCCAGCTGATCGCCGTGGAGTGGGCGCAGCCCTCTCTGAAGGCCGCCGCTCAGGCATGGCTGGATACCATGGACGATGGCAGCGCCAACGCCGAGCCCGCCCGGGCTTATGTGAAGGCTCTGGAGGAGAGCATCGCCACCGTGGAGGAGCTGGCCGCCGTTCCGCAGTTCGCGGAGCACGCCGCCCAGCTGAAAGCCCAGGGCAAGCTGCTGTGCGACTGCGCCGCCTGCACCCTGGCTGCCGACATCCTCAGCAAGAAGGAATACCTGGCCAAGAAGTCCATGTGGATCTTCGGCGGCGACGGCTGGGCCTACGACATTGGTTACGGCGGCCTGGATCACGTCATCGCCAGCAAGAAGGACGTGAACATCTTCGTGTTCGACACCGAGGTGTACTCCAACACCGGCGGACAGGCCTCCAAGGCTTCCAACATCGGCCAGGTGGCTCAGTTTGCCGCTGCCGGTAAGGAGGTCAAGAAGAAGAGCCTGGCGGAGATCGCCATGCAGTACGGCTATGTGTATGTGGCCCAGGTGGCTATGGGCGCCAACCCCGCTCAGACCCTCAAGGCCATCACCGAGGCCGAGGCTTATCATGGCCCCTCCCTGATCATCGGCTACAGCCCCTGCGAGATGCACAGCATCAAGGGCGGCATGATGAACTGCCAGAAGGAAATGAAGAAGGCTGTGGACTGCGGTTATTGGAACCTGTTCCGCTTCAACCCCGCTGCGGAGAAGAAGTTCACCCTGGATTCCAAGGCTCCCGCCGGCGGCTATCACGACTTCCTGATGAACGAGGCCCGCTACAGCCGTCTGACCCGCGAGTTCCCCGACCGTGCGGAGAATCTGTTCGCCCGCAACGAGGCCGAGGCCAAGGCTCGCTACGATCACCTGCTGAAGCTCATCGAGATGTACGACGACTGAGCCATACAAAGAACCTTACTCACGTCATAGATCCAGCAGGAGCCGCCCGTCCGGGCGGCTCCTGCCGCGGTTTGCGACAGCTGTGCGCTCGATGTTTTTCAAAAATAGGAAACCCTTCGGCACAGCCGAAGGGTTTCCTATTTGTATGATTCTTTTTGAATATTACGCTCTGTATCAGAAGCTGACGTTCTCCGGGTCCGGCTTCTGGCAGGGCTTCACGTCGGTGACGTACAGCACCGGACCCTCACCGTCATAGGCCTGGCATTTCTCCTTCTTCACGGTGGCCTGGATCTCCACCCACTGGCGGTTCTTGAACTTCTCCAGCTCCTGGCCCTTGCACACCAGGGCCAGGAACTGCATGTCGTTGTTGCAGCACACCATGGCGAAGCGGCCGGGGCAGTGGATGCCCGGGAACTTCTTGGAGTGGCACATCAGCGCCTTATACCGCACGGTGATGCCGTCGTAGCGCTGGGGGTTGTCCATCATGTCCACGTACCAGATGCCGTAGTCGTTGTCCGGCACGTCCAGGTGGCCGCCGGACAGGTCAAAGGGGGCCATGTCCTCGGTGACGTAGTCCTCGCTGGTGCCGTCGGTGTTCTCCAGATAGATGTCCGCCCGGCGGTTCACCATCCGCAGGTTCCGGCCCCGCAGGGCCTTGCGCAGCTCCTCATTGCAGCGGTTGAAGATGATCATGTCCGCGTTGAGAATTTTTTCCATCATCAGCTGGCCCATGTTCCGCAGATACGGCTCAAAGGTGGTGGCGTCCACCAGGCACATGATCTGATACAGGATCCAGTTGGCAGGCAGACCCTCCCGGTACAGGGGCTCGAAGCTCCACATGCCGTTGAACTCGATGATCACCTGCTTGGGCCGGTACTGCTTTTCCAGCTTCTTGAAAAATTCCGGCGTCAGCTGGGCGGGATCGTCCACGGTGTAGGTGAACACGTTGAACAGCACCTTGGGGTCGTACTCCGTCTCCCCCTCCTCGCAGCACAGCAGCAGGGTCCGGTCCTCGCTGGCGAAGCCGTCTTTCAGGATGCCGTTGATGAAGTCGGTCTTTCCGGCATCCAGAAAGCCCGTGATGAGATATACAGGAATGTCCATAGGCGTCTCCTTACAGGCCGAACAGGGTCTTCAGGCCGTCCTCCTTCAGCTGGGAGCCGATGACGCACAGGCGGCCGGTGTAGTCGGCGGCGCCATAGCGCACCTCATGCTCCTGGGGCACATAGTCAAAGTGCAGCCACTGGCCGTCGGCGGCGGGCACGATGCCCTTGGCCCGCAGGATGGCGCCGTATTCGCCGGAATCCAGGGCCGTCAGAATGCGGTCGATATCCGCCTGGGTGAACTGCTTGGGGGTCTCCGCACCCCAGCTGGTGAACACCTCGTCGGCGTGGTGGTGATGGTGGTGGCAGGAGCACTCCGGGTCGTCGCACTCTCCGTCGCCGTGGTGATGGTGATGATGCTCGTGCTCTTCATCCTCATGGTGATGGTGGCAGCAGTGCTCATGGCCGTCCTCGTCATCGTGGTCATGATGATGGTGATGCTCATGCTCGTCGTGGCCGTCATCATCGTCATGCTCGTGGTGATGGTGATGGTGCTCGGCCTCCTCGGCCTCGTGCTCGGCCCGCATCTTCTCCAGCAGCTCGTCGGCCAGAGACACCTTCTCCACGGCGGCCAGAACGGTCTTGCCGTCCAGCTGGTCCCAGGGGGTGGTCAGGATGGCGGCGGTGGGGTTCTTCTCCCGCAGCAGAGCCACGGCGGCCTCCAGCTTCTCCTGGGTCAGCTTCTGGGTCCGGGACAGGATGATGGTGCCGGCGGCCTCGATCTGGTTGTTATAGAACTCGCCGAAGTTCTTCATATACACCTTCACCTTGCCGGCGTCGGCCACGGTGACAAAGGAGTTCAGCTTCATATCCGGGATATCCGCCACGGTGTTTTCCACCGCCACGATCACGTCGGAGAGCTTCCCCACGCCGGAGGGCTCGATGAGGATGCGGTCCGGCTGGAACTGCTCCTTCACCTCCCGCAGGGCCTTGCCGAAGTCGCCCACCAGGGAGCAGCAGATGCAGCCCGAGGACATTTCGGAGATCTGGATCCCCGCATCCTTCAGAAAGCCGCCGTCGATGCTGATCTCGCCGAACTCGTTTTCGATCAGCACCAGCTTTTCGCCCTGATAGGCTTCCTTCACCATCTTCTTGATGAGGGTGGTCTTGCCTGCGCCCAGGAAACCGGACACGATGTCAATTTTCGTCATAACAGTACCTTCTTTTCTTTTCCCGCCGTGCGGGACATATTGTTTCCTCTATATCATAGCCTATTTTTCCAAAAAAGCAAGGGCAGCGAAAAAAATTCACATTTTTGTCCCGGTAATCTGCGGTTTGTCCCGTTTTTCCCGGGAATTTTCCCGGTTTTCTATTGGGATGGGGCGGACCGGAGAATGGGGGTAGCCATTTGCCGGAAAATGCGGTATAATGGCGAAAATACACAGAAGCGAGGTACTCCCCTATGTCCGTGAAAGAACAGCAGACCGGCGCGTGGGCGCCGGAGTGGGTCCAGGAGACGGAGCCGGATTATACCCCCCGCCCCCGGCGCAGCCGGAAGCAGCGCCGCCCCCGGTGGCCGGGGATCGCCCTGGCTCTGGTGTGCCTGGCCACCATCGCCGCACTGGTGTGGCATTTTACCCGGCAGAAGGAGATCCCCCTGGAGACGGCGGCCGGTTATGTGGCCTCGGAAGCGGAGACGGCTCCGCTGTACGACGAGGAGGGCAATGTCCTGCGGCAGCTGGTCCGGGGCAGCCAGGCCACCTATGTGGTGGAGGAGGCCCACAAGGATCGTCCGGACCAGGTTCGGGTGCCCCAGGAGGACGGCAGCTTCGCCTGGCTGGACCGGGAGAACCTGACCGATGACCTGAGCGGCGTGGTGACGCTGAAAACCGTGTATGTCCGCCGGGCCCAGAATCTGACGGATGAGGGCGGCGACCCCACCGGCCCCCTGGTGCTGCGGGGCCAGGCCCTGACCGTTACCGGCTACCGGGACCTGGCGGCCGACGGCAGCGTATCCTATTACCGGGCCGACGGCGGGTACATCCCCGCCCGGTATGTCTGCCTGACGGAGGACCAGGCCACGGCTCCCTATGACGCGGACATGGCCCGGCTCCACGCGGACCGGGGCGACAGCTGGGGCGGCGGCGACGCGGCGGGCCTGGACTACGACGCCTATGAAAAGCCCCGCTTTGGCGGCAGCGTCATGCCTGATACCGTGAAGGCCCTGTACCTGAACAACGAGGCCATCCGGAATCCGGAGGCATACATCGCCGTGGCCGACGGGTGCGGCATCAACGCCTTTGTGGTGGACATCATGGACGGCGGGGCCATCGGCTACGCCTCGCCGGTGATGCAGAAATATTCCCCCAGCGCCTATGCGGATGCCTACAACACGCTGGAGAGCTATCAGGCGGCGGTGAAAAAGCTGAAGGACGCCGGGTATTACGTCATCGGCCGCATCACGGCCTTCAACGATCCCAACCTGGCCGCAGATCATCCGGAGTGTGTGGTGGCGGACCTGAGCGGCCGGCCGCTGAAGATCGGCGGCATGTACTGGCCCAGCGTATACAGCCGCGATGTGTGGCAGTATAAGGTGGACCTGGCCCTGGAGGCCGCCGAGACCATGGGCTTCAACGAAATTCAGTTCGACTATGTCCGCTTCCCCGACGGCACCTGGGACTATGACGAGGCGGGCACCATCGACTATCACAACGACAATGACGAGAGCAAGGCCCAGGCCGTTCAGCGGTTTTTGCAGTACGCCGCCGACCGGCTCCACGGGGCGGGGGTGTATGTGTCTGCCGATGTGTTCGGCGAGTGCGCGGAAAAGTACGTCACGGCCTACGGCCAGTATTGGGCGGCCATCAGCGGCGTGGTGGACGCCATCAGCGCCATGCCGTACCCCGATCATTATTCCGCCTCCGGCAGCTGGCTGCCCTGGGAGCACCCCTATGAGACCATGAAAACCTTCGGCGAGAAGGCTGCCGCCCGGCAGCAGGAGACTCCCTCCCCTGCCGCGGTGCGCACCTGGATCCAGTGCTACAACGCCATCCGGGAGCCGTACAACACCTATGGCCCCGATGAGATCGCCGCCCAGATCCGGGCCCTGAACGACACCGGCAACACCGGCGGATACATGACCTGGAACGCTGCGTCCAGCCTGGACAAGTACCGCTATGTCAGCGGCGCGTTTGAATAAGGGCGGCTCGGCGAGAAATGCCGAAGCTTGAATGGTCTGATATCCCTGTTGTTTATTTGAAGCATATTGATTTCATAATGTTGAAAGGTGATAGCTTATGGAAAAAATAGACACGAATCCATCAAAATATGTAGTGTTTGATGTTGAAACGAACGGCCTAAAATCACAGCAGGATGATTTACTTTCGATTTCATTTTACAAGCCCGACGATAAAAGAGAATACAGCAGATTCTTGCCTTTGGAGCTAAACAGCAAAGTTGAAACGACACATATAAATGGCATTACTGAAAAGGATTTAGCTGGAACAACTGCTCTCACGCAATTCGAGTTCGATCAAATTGTTGAAGAATATGAGCTGGAAAAGAGAATTATACTAGTTTATTCCGGCAGGAATTTTGATGAAGCGTTTCTCCGTGAATACATGAAAAGGCACCAAATTTCCGGATTTGAAAAGCTGAAGTTTTATAATATCAAGAACCAGGTGATTTCTCCAACGTTCTCAACTGGAAATATTACCAAGGATAATTTGTGCGCACTGTTTGGTATTGAGGGTATCACGGCAGTTCATAGCGGCGCAAATGATTGCAAACTGGAATGGCAATTATTTGAGAAAATGGGCGGCTATTATTACCTTGTGACCGAAATGGGCGAGGAGGACAACATATTCAGGCTTAATGACCGCTACATTATTCCGGTTAGTCTATTATCTTCTCACCCGAAATTAAGCCGTATACTTCCTGCGAGACCGTATCTTCAGTGTGAAAGTAAAGTTGTTAAGACTTTTGAAATCAGCGCTGAAGGAGTCGAAAAATTCCAGACTAATTTTACAGGAGTAACACTTGAACACCTGATAAACTCAATGCTGAATGTTGACACGCAGGATCCATATCCATTTCTACGGGCAAATAAGATGAAACTGGATTTCGTCGGGTCAATTCCTAATGGAAAAAGAATCGTTCCATTCGAATTTAATCAAGATGGGACAGTCACCGCAATTCAAAAAAAAGACCATGATATGGAAAAACGTATAAATTCTACCGGAGATAGGCTCAAGGATCGAATACTTCCATTGATCAGCTTTATCAAGTATGAGATTTTCAATGGCGAACGTATAATGTCTCAGGAGTTGGTAGTAGATGCAAAGAATAATTTCCTTGCCGTATGCGATCTCTCCTCAGAAAAAACGGTATTAGAAATAAAAACAAACAATTATGATTCGGAGAAATACAAGGAACAATTTTTCTATGAGGCTAAGGGACGAAACATTTATCATCTAAGGATGAACTGGGTAACAAGCAACGACACTATGTTGCCCCAAAAAATTGTTTTTCAAATCCTCCTTGTTGATGTTCATATTGGCACTCCTGACTCTTCCAGTTGGTCCAAAGGGAAATTAAAGGAAAGGCAAATTAAAAAAACAGCTGAAATTCAAAAATACTTGTTGTCCTCAAATGTTTCTTTAGTATCGTACACGAATACCAGCTCGCCAGTTAAATTGCAATGTAAAATCTGTGAACACGAATGGGCTATCAGCTATGTCACTCTTAAGAAACGGATTCCTGAATGTCCCAAATGCAGGCAAAAATCCGCTGGCAAACAGCAGGTTGAGATATCCGAAGATGAGCGAAAAAAACTTCGTGCCGAAAACTATCGCGAGAAGGTGCTCCAAAAGAGCAATCGTACAATCGTCGCGATTAATTATACTGGCGCAAGGAATACCGTGGATGCGATATGTGTTGTTTGCAAGCACAAATGGAAAGTACGCGCAGACCATTTGATAGAACGATGCTGGTGTCCAGTATGTAAGAGAATGTAGATTTTACCTATGGCCCCGATGAGATCGCCGCCCAGATCCGGGCCCTGAACGACACCGGCAACACCGGCGGATACATGACCTGGAACGCTGCGTCCAGCCTGGACAAGTACCGCTATGTCAGCGGCGTGCTGAACTGAACGCGCTTCGCAGACTGTCAAAAAAGCAGCAAAACCTCCGGGAAAACCGGAGGTTTTGCTGCTTCAGCTATTCTGCTTGCTGCCCCAGCAGCTGCTCCAGCTCCTCCGCCGTCAGAACCTGTCCGCCCACCCGCTGCATATCCGCCAGGTTGGCGGCCTGCACGGCAGGGGTCACGGAGGAGGTGCAGTCCGACAGCACCGCCGCGTCATAGTCCAGGGACAGGGCGTCGAAGAAGGTGGAGCGGATGCAGTTGGGCGTGGTGGTCCCGGCCAGCAGCACCGTGTCCACCCCCAGCCGCCGGAGGATCAGGTCCAGCTCCGTGTGGAAAAATGCGGAGAACCGGGGCTTTACGATAACATAGTCCGTGTCCGCCCGGTGAAATTCCTCCGGCCACGCGTCGGACATGGACGGCGGGCACGTCTCGGACAGGGGCCTTCCGCCCCGGGCCCACACGTCGTACCGGGCCCGCTCCACGTCGGAGCCGTCCGCCCGGTAGTGCCGCACGGCGAACACCACCGGCACCCCGGCTCTGTGGCAGCAGTCGATGGCCCGGGCGCAGGCGGGCACCGTGTCCGCCGCCCCGGGGATAAACAGGGGACTGGATGCGTCCAGAAACCCCCGCTGCATGTCAATGACCACCAAAGCGTATCTGTGCATGAGATGACCTCCTGAAAAGCGCAATAAAACCGGCGGTGCTCCGCCGGTTTTATTGTACCGTCTTTCCCGGGAAATTGCAAGGTCTACAGGCCGTAGCTGTCCACGGCGCTGTACAGGTACGCCAGAGCATCGGCATCGGATATGCCGCCTACCAAGGAGCCGTCCATCAGGATGGAGAGATCCAGCTGCACCACCACGGGCCCCTCACAGAACAGCGCCCGATAGTAGTTGGCATAACCGGGTGTGGTCTCCCGGAAAATATACGCCTTGCCGCCGCCCGGGGCCTTGTAGTCCTCCAGCTGCTCCAGGTTTTCCAGTTGTCCCTGAGAATAGATCCAGGAAACCACATCGTCCTCCGGGGTCACATCCGTCAGCACATACATCAGAACGTGCATGTAGTCGCCGTATCGGATCCCGCCGTCGGGATCTTGAAGCTCATCACAGTACGCAGTGCGGATATACATCCGCACCAGCTGTCCCTGCTGGTCGCACTGGGCTTCTATGGACACCTGACCGCGCTCGCGTGCCTCCTGCTGGGCGCTGCGGGGCAGAACGCCGCCGCCCAGGAACGCGTCCGCCGCCGCCATGTCCGGAAACTGCAGATCCTCCGTCGAAGTCCGCGCCGCCTCCTGGCTGGCCTGGGGAATGTCTGCCAGCGGCAGCCGCCGGTCCGTGCTGTAGGTCCAGGTGCCGCCGTATTTGGTGCCGTCGTAGAACAGCCCCTCCGTATTGGGATCGCCGGGGGTCCCAAACCGGGCAAACACCCCGCTCTCCGCCGCCAGCACCGCCCCCGTCAGCACCAGCACCAGGCAGGCTGCCAGCAGCACCGCCCGGGGGATCCTGCGCCGCTTCCGTGCGGGAAGCTGGGCCAGAGTCCGGGTCAGATTTTCGTCAAAGTCCTTGGGCACCGGGGTCTCCTCCTCCCGGGCCATATGCCGCAAACGGGTATCCAAATCGTTCATGTTCGTTCCTCCTTCCGCGTGACCTGCGGGTCCGACAGCGCCAGCCGCAGCTTATCCCGGGCCCGGCTGAGCCGGGATTTCACCGTGCCCGCCGGCACCCGCAGCAGCGACGCAATGTCCGCCACCGGCATGTCCTCATAGTAATACAGCACCACCGCCGCCCGCTGGTCCCGGGGCAGGGACAGCACCGCGTCCCACAGCTCCGGCCGCGGGTCCTCCCGGGCTGCCGCCTGGGGCGGCAGGTCCTCCAGATACACCTCCCGGCGGCTGCGGCGGTTCAGCTGCCGGGCACAGTTCACGCTGATCTTCACCAGCCACGCCCGCAGGGCTTCAGGGTCCCGCAGCCGGTCCAGGGACTGCCAGGCCAGCAGCACTGCCTGGCCCACGGCGTCCTGGGCGTCGGCATCGCAGGGGGTCAGGGCCCGGGCGGCCCGGTACATGTCCCGGCTGTAGGTCTGCACCCCTCGAGTAAATTCTTCTTGTGACAGGCGCAAGGCCATCACCGTCCTTTCCAGGCGGCCCCAGGGCCGCCCATTTGTCATGACGTATATTAGATACTCCGGCCCGGCCTTTGGTTCCGCGGCTCGGAGAAAATTTCGGATTTTGAAAAAAGGACGCGCCCCGGCGCGTCCTTTTGCTCTTATTTGCAGCTCACAGCCACTTTTTCCACTTGAAGATCACCAGCTCCACGATGATGCACACCACGCTGATGATGCACACCGCCAGGTATCCGTGCTGTGCGGTAAGCTCCGGCATGTTTACGAAATTCATGCCGTACCACCCGGCGATCAGGGACAGGGGCAGAAACACCGTGGTGACGATGGTCAGGATCTTCATGATCTGGTTTTGCCGCATGTCCAGCTGCGTCTGGTGCATTTCCCGCAATTGCAGGGCGTACTCCTTTTCCAGCTCCGTGGCCGACAGCAGCCGCTGAGCCCGTCCCGTCAGGCGGTCAAACAGCCGGGAGGCGTGGGCATCGCTCTCCTCCGTTTCGTCCGACAGCGCGGCAAACAGGTCGTCCAGCTGCTCATAATACGCCGCAAACACCGACAGCTCGCGGCGGATGCGAAAGAGCTTCTTGTCCAGGTCCTGGGCCTGATCCTGCATCAGGGCCTCCTCCAGAGCCGTCAGGCGCTTTTCATATTTTTGCAGGGTGGGCATATCCTCCTGCAGAAGCCGGGCAAACAGCTCCGCCAGCGCCTGAGCCGGGGTCTGGGACTCCAGGTCCCCTGCCAGCCCCCGCAGAAAGCCGCCCTCCTCCGCCAGCAGCAGCCGCCGGTCCGTCAGGTAAAAGCCGAAAAAATGCTTGTCTCCGGTGGGTGCCATAGGCCGGGGCATGGCATAGGTCCCGGCGGCTCCGCCGCCCTTGAGCCGCTCCGCCCGGCAGAAGGCTCCGCCGGTGGGAGCAATGCGGTGCTGCTCCAGCTGGGGATACCGCCGGAGCAGCTGGTCAAAGGTCACCAGCTCCACGCAGGAATCACTCATTGCGCCTCACCGCCTCAGATAAAGAATTTCCGGTGCAGGGACCGGCGCAGGGGCTTGCACACCGCGATGATCAGCAGCATGATCCCCAGCAGCACTCCCGCCGCCAGGGGGTAAAACGACCAGATAAACGTCCGATGGACCTGGAAAGTGATGTTCAGCAGGAACTCAATGAGCACCGCCAGGCCGCCGCCGGCCATCAGCGCCCCGCCGAAGATGTAGAGATACCCCCGGCTGAGATACCGCAGCAGCGTCACCACCGTGGTCACCAGCACCCCGATGGTCCCCGTCACCGGAAGGGCAAACGTCAGGAACCAATGCCCGCCGGTGGCAAAGTTGATATACAGCAGATACAGCCCGATGGCCGCAAAGTCCGCCGGAACAAAGATCACCGGGTTGGGCCTTCTGAACCACAGGGGCAGCACCGCCAGGATATACAGCAGCAACACGCCGCCGGAGGCAAACCCGGACCACACGATGGTTCCGTTCAGCGACCAGTCGCACAGGATGCAGATGACGATGGGCAGCACCGCCAGCATGGTCAGGATGAACAGCGCCCCGGAGCGGTTCACCTCCTCGGGGTGGGCCGACGGCTCCGGCGGGAAGGGGGGCTCCCCCTGCTGCCGGGGCAGATCCGGATGGAACACCCGGGTGCCGCACAGAGGGCACACGGTCTCGCTGTCAGACAGCTCCACGCCGCAATGGATACAATACATGGATAACGCTCCTTTCCCTTATCCCCGGCCCCGCTGGTTGCTCTCCACCTTCACAGGCAGACCCAGCCGGTGCAGGACCCGGTAAAAATGCAGCTCCAGCTCCGGCTCCTGGATGCTGCGGATACAGTTGATATACATGGTGCCGTTCCAGGACACCACGCCGCAGTCGTGAGGCGCGGCAGCCTGGACGCCGATGATGAAGTCCACCCGCCGGACATAGGGGGCCATGACCTCCGGCAGCTCCACCGCCCCCAGATTGGACAGGCACAGACAGGATTTGCGCTCGCCCACGGCGTTAAACACCGCCTTCATGGCAATGTTTTTGATGAACAGGGGCATCACCTTCAGCACCGGGGACTTTTCGCTGGCCACATTGGCGGCGAATTTGGCCCGCAGGGTGTGGGTGTTGTTCTCCAGTCCCATCCGATGGTGGACGGCGGCGCAGATCTCGGAGAAGGTATAGTCCCCGGTGCGGGGATCGATCTCCGGGGTGATATACGAGGCAAAGTTCCGCAGACTGCGGCTGGGGAACAGGGTCCGCAGGTTCACCGGCAGCAGCACCTTCACCGGCTTGCGCCGGCTGCGCCGGGGTACCTTCTCCGCCTGCAGGTCGGCAATGGCCTGCATCATGGCCGCGCCCAGCAGCTCCGTAACGGATACGCCGTACTGCCTGGCACAGGCGCGGACCCGGTCCACCGGCACCATCATGGTGATGAGGTTTTTATATCCGTCCTTTTCCGGCGTGCCGCTGAGGTGATAGGCGGTGCTCTCCGCCCGGCTGGCGGTAACGTCCCCGGCATAGCGCAGGAAGCTGTCCTCCAGCTCCTGCGGACTGGGCTCCTCCAGACGGCCCAGCACACCCTTTTCCGCCGGGATGCTGATGCCGTATTTCTGGCACAGATACTCCGCCGTCAGGGTTTTCAGAAAAATCAGCCCGCCGGTGCCGTCAGTGACGGCGTGGAAAAACTCCACCGCCATCCGGTCATGGTACACCAGCACCCGGAAGGCGCACTGGCGCACCTGGCCGAAGGGCACATGGGCCAGGGGGCAGCTTTTCTCCGGCTGGATGTCCGGCGCCTTGGGAATTTCCTCCAGATAATACCAGAATGCCCCCCGCCGCAGCCGCACGGCAATGGAGGGGAACCGCCGCACCGTCACGTCCAGCGCCGCCCGCAGCACCGCTGTGTCGATGGGCTCGGTCAGGGTGACGGACAGGCGAAAGAAGTTGTTCCAGTTCCGGCGCTTGGCGGCAGGATAGATCTTGGCGGCGTTGTCCAGCCGCATCCACCGCAGGCTCCGGGCCGGGGACAGGGTCCGGTCCAGGAAGTGGTTGATGGCCTCGAAGTCCTGAGCCATGTTCTCATTGAGGCAGTACAGCACATAGGCGTGCCACCGCTCCGGGGCAATGTGCAGCTTGCTGCGGCATCCGGCGGACAGAAGCCGGTTATGCAGGGCACGGGTGTCGTCCAGCATTACCTCGTCCCCGCCCACAAACAGCAGAGACGGCGGCAGCCCCGTCAGGTCGCCGAACAGCGGCGAGCACAGAGGGTCCGTGGGGTCCTGCGTATAGCACTTGGCGTAAAATTGCAGCAGCTCCGGAGTCATGGAGGGGTCCTTCTCCCGGTTGTCCCGATAGGAGTCCCCGGACCCGGTCAGGTCTGTCCAGGGAGAGATGCCCACAAGCCCGCAGGGCAGGGCCATGCCCAGCTGCTTGAGCCGCAGACACAGACAGTAAATGAGCCCGCCTCCGGCGGACTCCCCCGCCAGCAGGATCTGCCGGGGCTCATAGCCCTTTTTCAGCAGGTATTGATAGCTCTCCAGCGCATCGTCCAGGGCCGCGGGATACGGATGCTCCGGGGCCAGACGGTATGCCGGGCAGAACACCCGTACACCGCATTCCGAGGCCAGGGTGGCTGCAAAGCCCTTGGCATATTCCAGGCTGCCGCAGGTATAGCCGCCGCCGTGGAGATACAGGATCACGCCGCTGCGGCGCTGATCCTTGGGCATGACCCACGCCCCCTGAAAAGCGCCGAAGTCGTGGTCCCGCACCAGCACCTCCCGCCGGTGCAGGGCGGTCATCAGCTCCCCCAGCTTGTCCTGCCCCTTTCGGGTGACCTCCAGGGACAGACCGGCCACGAAGGGCTTGAAAAATGATAGCTGAGAACGAACCAGCTTTGCGTGCAGCTCCATGCAATGTCGTTCCTTTCCTGAAAATGTTCTGAATCATTTTATTATACCAGAAATCCTACCGCATAACAAGGTTTGACCGGTAAAAAGCATATGGAAAAGAGCGCCCCTCCGGACTGCCAGAAATATTCCGGCGGGCTGTTAATTCGGCTTTATGCGATTATTGAATTTTTAACGGTATATTAATGGAACAAACTGCTGAAAATGGAAAAATTGTGATACTTTTACAAAATGATTGTTAATAATTCGGCGAAACATTAATTGTAAACAGGCCGCTCCTATTATACAATAGAACCAGAGACGTCCCTGCTCCGCACAGAGACCGGGACAGAATTGCGGAGGCGGGACACCCCTTCCGGACAAAATAAAGGAGAGTGAGTCTGTGTTCAAGAAATTCACCAACGGCTGCGTTCGCGTGGTCAACCGGTGGCTGCCGGATGCGTTCCTGTTTGCCATCATCCTGAGCATCATCGTTTTCATCGGCTCCATGTGCGCCACCAAGATGGGCCCCCTGCAGGTGCTCAACGCCTGGGGCGACTCCAAGGGCTTCTGGGGCCTGCTGAGCTTCTCCATGCAGATGGCCCTGGTGCTGGTATTCGGCTCCGCCATGGCGGCTGCCAAGCCCTGCAAAAAGGCCCTGCGGGCTGCCGCCGGCTTGTGCCACAACAACATGCAGGCCATCGTGGTCACCACCTTCATCTCCACCCTCTGCTGCTGGCTGAACTGGGGCTTCGGCCTGATCGCCGGCACGCTGCTGGCCAAGGAAGTGGTGCGCCGGGTGCCCACCGTGGACTATCCCCTGCTGATCGCCTCCGCCTACTCCGGCTTCGTCATCTGGCACGCAGGTCTGTCCGGCTCCATCCCCCTGGACCTGGTGGCGGGCAAGAAATTCGGCGAGGTCCTGTATCAGGCCCCCATCACCGACACGGTGTTCCACCCCATGAACCTGATCATGGTGGGCGTCATTCTGTTTGTCATGCCCCTTGTGAACTACGCCATGCATCCCGATAAGGCCCACACCGTGTGCATCGACCCCACCCTGCTGGAGGATGAGGCCGAGCGCACCTATGAGGTCAGGACCCCTGCCGATAAGCTGGAGCACTCCAAGCTCCTGTGGGCCATCACCCTGGTGGGCGGCTTCGTGTACATCATCTATTACTTTGTGCAGAACGGCTTTACCCTGGGCCTGAACATCGTGAACATGATCTTCCTGTTCCTGGGTATTCTGCTCCACGGCGACCTGCGCCGCTATGTGGATGCCATCTCCGACGCCGCCGGCGGCGCAGCAGGCGTGCTGCTGCAGTTCCCCTTCTATGCCGGTATCATGGGCATGATGGTGGCAGCCAACGACCAGGGCGTGTCTCTGGCGGGTGTCATCTCCCAGTTTTTCGTGAGCGTCTCCAACAACGTCACCTTCCCCATGCTGTCCTTCCTGGCAGCCGGTGTGGTGAACTTCTTCGTTCCCTCCGGCGGCGGCCAGTGGGCCGTGCAGGGTCCCATCATGATGCCTGCCGGCGCGGCTATGGGCATCGAGAATGGCCGCACCGCCATGGCCATTGCTTGGGGCGACCAGTGGACCAACATGATCCAGCCCTTCTGGGCTCTGCCTGCTCTGGGCATCGCCAAGCTGTCCGCCCGGGACATCATGGGCTATCTGGTCATCGTCACCCTGTTTGTGGGCGTGGTGGCCTGCCTGGGCTTCCTGGCCTGGGCCGCGTGGTTCTGAGCGCTTGCATAAAAAATTGGCTACCCTCAGGGCAGCCAATTTTTTCAGCCTGTATTTATACAGTCTCCTGCGCCTTCCCAAAATCGCACAGGTCCCGCAGGGTACAGCCGGCGCAGTCGGGCCGCCGGGCCACGCACACCGCCCGGCCATGGAGCACCATCCGGTGGCAGAAATTGCTGGACTCCTCCGGCGGGATGCAGGCCCGCAGCTGCTGCTCCACCTTCAGGGGGTCCTTGGACCCGTCCGTCAGCCCCAGCAGGCCGGTGATCCGGATGCAGTGGGTGTCGCAGACGTAGCCCGCCTGTCCATACACGTCCCCCAGGATCAGGTTGGCGGTCTTGCGGCCCACGCCGGGCAGCCGCAGCAGGTCCTCCATATTGTCCGGCACCCGGCCGCCGAAATCCGACAGCAGCATCTGCGCCGAGGCCACGATATCCCGGGCCTTGGCCCGCCAGAAGCCGCAGGAGCGGACGTATTCCCCCACCTCCTCCGGGCTGGCGGCGGCAAAGGCCTCCAGGGTAGGAAACCGGGCAAACAGCGCCGGGGTCACCTGGTTCACCCGGGCGTCGGTGCACTGGGCCGCCAGGCGCACGGAAAACAGCAGCTCATAGTCCTTTCCATAGTCCAGGGAACACGCCGCGTCTGGATACAGCTCCTTCAGCCGCCGGATGATGGCGGCCACCTCCTGGGGAGATTTCATAACAGATCACCTCGCCCCCTATTGTACCAGACCCCCGGGAAAAATGCAAATCGGGGGTGCAAAAGCCGCCGGAGTGTGGTATAATACCTGAGGATTTCCCCGGCAGGGGCTTCGCGCCCCGGGCCACACGAAAGGAGGCTGCCGCCATGCGGCCATTGGCAGACGAAATACGGCCCCAGACCCTGGATCAGGTGGCGGGGCAGAAGCACCTGTTGGGCCCCGGCGCCCTGCTGCGGCGGCTCATCGAGGGCGGGACCTCCGCCAACATGATCTTCTACGGCCCCTCCGGCACCGGCAAAACCACCATCGCCTCCATCATTGCCAAGCGCACGGAAAAGGCCCTGTACCACCTGAACGCCACCACCGCGTCTTTGCAGGATGTGAAGGCCATCATCGCGGACGTGGACACCATGCTGGCCCCCAACGGGGTGCTGCTGTACCTGGACGAGATCCAGTATTTCAACAAGAAGCAGCAGCAAAGCCTGCTGGAGTTCATGGAAAACGGCAAGATCACCCTCATCGCCTCCACCACGGAGAATCCCTATTTCTATGTGTACAACGCCCTGCTGTCCCGCAGCACGGTGTTCGAGTTCAAGGCCCTGACGGCGGAGGAGACGCTGCCCGCCGTGCTGCGGGCCCTGGACATTGTCCGCAGCCGCAGTCCCCTGCCCCTGACCTGGGAGGAGGAGGTGCCGGGGCTTATCGCCGCCGGGTGCGGCGGCGACGTGCGCAAGGCCGTCAACGCTGTGGAGCTGCTGGACCAGGCCGCCCGGCCGGTGGACGGAGGTCTGCGCATCACGGCGGCGGACGCCGCCCAGGCGGCCCAGCGCAGCGCCATGCGCTATGACCGGGAGGGGGACGAGCATTACGACCTGCTGTCCGCCCTGCAAAAGTCCGTCCGGGGCTCCGATCCCGACGCGGCGGTGTACTACCTGGGCCGCCTGCTGGAGGCCGGGGACCTGCTGTCCCCCTGCCGGCGGCTGCTGGTCATGGCCGCCGAGGACGTGGGGCTGGCCTATCCCCAGGCCATGGCCGTTACCAAGGCCTGCGTGGACGCCGCCCGGGAGCTGGGCCTGCCGGAGGCCAGACTGCCTCTGGCGGAGGCGGCCATTCTGCTGGCCACGGCTCCCAAGTCCAACTCCGCCCACAACGCCATCATCGCCGCCATGGACGACATCCGCCGGGGCAGGGTGGGACAGGTGCCCCGGCACCTGCAGAACGTCCACGCCGACAGCACCGGCAGCGGCAAGGCCCCGGCCTACAAATACCCCCACGATTACCCCCACCACTATGTGGCCCAGCGGTACCTGCCGGAGGCCCTGGGGGACGTGACCTATTACGAATACGGCGACAACAAGACCGAACAGGCCGCCCGGCGGTACTGGGAGGATATCAAGAAAAATTGACCGGAAAGGCGGGCGATCCCATGGATCTGAAGCTCCACGATGTGGTCGAGCTGAAAAAGGAACACCCCTGCGGCAGCCGCCGGTGGGAGGTGCTGCGGGTGGGGATGGACATCCGCCTGCGGTGCGCCGGATGCGGCCACGAGGTGCTGGCCCCCCGGCGAAAGGTGGAAAAGAGCATCAAGCGTGTGATACCGAAGGAGGAAATCCAATGAAAAATCGCAAATGGACCCAGTATGTGGCCATGGGCGTGGCCCTGCTGATGGCCATCGTTATGCTCCTGGGCCTGATTATTCCGTATGTCGGCCTGTGAGGAGGGGCGGCTGTGAAGCACTGTATTCTGGCGAAATTCCGGCCCGAGGCCGGGGACTGGCGGGCCTATCTGCCGCAGATCCGGGAGATTTTCTCCGCCGCCGGGGACATTCCCGGCGTCCGGGGCGCAGAGGTCCTTCCCGGCTGCGTGGACCGGGACAACCGGTACCATGTGCTGATCCGGCTGGACATGGACCCGGCGGCCCTGACAGCCTATGACGCCTCCGCCATGCACCACCGGTGGAAGGATCGCTTCGGCCCCCTGCTGGAAAAGAAGGCTATTTTCGACTACGAGCCATAAGAATACCCCCGGTGCGCCGCACCGGGGGTATATTCTACCTGCCAAAAAAGCCTCGCAGAGTTCGCAGCCCGCAGGATGCGAATAGTGTTCAATCCATTTTTCGCGGCGGCGCCCCCCAAGGGGACTTCCGTTGGGCGTGTACGTCGCGAAAAATACTTTGCGCGGAGAGAGTGTGTCACGGCGGGCTTACAGCCCGGCGGGACGCGCGGGTCGGAGCGAAATCTCTTTTGTCAAAAAAGGGCGCCGCCCTTTTTTGACAAGCCGCACCGGGGGTGCTTTATTCAGACATGCTCCTGCCTGCGCTGGTGGCGGCGGCACAGGGCCCGGTAGATCAGCAGCCCCACGGCGGACACCGCCAGGGTGGCGGCAAAAACCAGCATCGCGAACTGGTAATCCTTCACGCCCAGGGCGTCGCCTCCTATGGTGGAGGTCAGTACCGACGGCAGGCGGCCCACGGTACACAGCAGCAGCCACTTGCCCCAGGACAGGTCCGTCAGCCCTGCGAAGTAGCACAGCAGGTCCTTGGGCGTGCCCGGCACCATGAATACCAGCCAGAACAGAGCGTCCCGCTTGGGGGAGCTCTGCAAAAATTTCAGCTTTTCCAGCTTCTCCCGGGGAAAGAAGATATCCACCAGCTCCCGGCCAAACCGGCGCACCAGGGCAAACACCGCCACGCTGCCCAGGAACGCGCCCAGCAGGCACAGCAGGCTCCCCCGCACCGCGCCAAAGGCGTAGCCGCCGCTGATCTCCAGAGGCTCTCCGGGGATCACAGCCACCACCACCTGCAAAAACACCATGCCCACATAGGCGGCGCAGCCCATCAGGCCGTGACCGTCCACCCACTGGCGGAACTGCTCCGGCTGGGATGCAAACCGCACCAGCGGGCGGCCCACGAACCATCCCACCACCGCCGACAGCAGCAGGAAAATGGCAATGGAGGCCCAGCCAATGAGCTTTTTCTGTTTGGCTGTGAAAACGTGCTTGTCCATAATAACCCTCGACTTGTTGATGGTATCATTATACCACGTTTTTCCCGCTGTTTTTGAACAGACCGTAAAATAATCCTTAAGCTGCCGGGGCGGAGGGAGAAGCAAACCGGGGGAGGGGCACGGCCCCTCCCCTGCCCGTTGCGGAATGCGCCTGCTTACTCCTTGGGCACCTGCTTCATGGACAGGCTGATGCGGTGCTTTTTCTCGTCGGCCTCCAGCACCACCACCCGCACCACGTCGCCCACGGATACGATCTCCGAGGGGTGGCGGATGAACCTGTTGCACACCTGGGAGATATGCACCAGGCCGTCCTGGTGGACGCCGATGTCCACGAACACGCCGAAATCCACCACGTTGCGGACGGTGCCCGTCAGCACCATGCCGGGGGCCAGGTCCTTAATATCCAGCACATCCGTTCGCAGAATGGGGGCAGGCAGCTCATCCCGGACGTCCCGGCCGGGCTTGGCCAGCTCGGCCGCCACGTCCCGCAGGGTGGGCACGCCGATGTCCAGCTGACGGGCAACGCTTTCCTCCCCCAGGGCCTTGATCTTGTCCGGCAGGGCCGCCAGGTTCCCGGCGGACACGTCCGCCAGGGTATAGCCGCACAGGTCCAGGAGTCCCTGGGCCGCGGCATAGCTCTCCGGATGGACGCCGGTGTTGTCCAGCACGGACTTGCTCTCCGGCACCCGCAAAAAGCCCGCCGACTGCTGGAACGCCTTGGGCCCCAGCTTGGGGACCTTCAGCAGCTGGCGGCGGCCGGTGAAGGCGCCGTTTTCCTCCCGGTATTTCACAATATTCCTGGCAGTGGTGGCATTGAGGCCGGACACCCGGCCCAGCAGGCTGGCGGAGGCGGTGTTCACGTCCACGCCCACGGCGTTGACGCAGTCCTCCACCACGCCGGACAGGGTCTCGTCCAGCCGCTTCTGGGGCATATCGTGCTGATACTGGCCCACGCCGATGGCCTTGGGGTCGATCTTCACCAGCTCCGCCAGGGGGTCCTGCATCCGCCGGGCGATGGACACGGCGCTGCGGAGGTTCACGTCATACTCCGGAAACTCCTCCGCCGCCAGCTTGCTGGCGGAGTATACGGAGGCCCCGGCCTCGTTGACCATCATATAGCTGACGCCGCCGCCCAGCTGCCGGATCAGCTCCACCGCCATCTGCTCCGTCTCCCGGCTGGCGGTGCCGTTGCCGATGGCAATATGGGTGACGCCATGGCGGCGTACCAGCTGGGACAGGCGGGCGATGGCCTCCTGCCTCTGACGGGGACCGAAGGTGGGATACACCACGGCGGTGTCCAGCACCCGGCCGGTGCCGTCGATGACCGCCACCTTGCAGCCGTGGGCATAGCCGGGGTCCAGGCCCATGGTCACATGGCCCTTTACCGGAGGCTGCATCAGCAGGGGCTTCAGGTTCAGGCCGAAGTTGGCAATGGCCCCCTCGCAGGCGGCGTCGGTGAGATCGGACCGGGCCTCCCGCTCCAGGGAGGGGTAGATCAGCCGGTCATAGGCATCCTCGCAGGTGGCCTTGATAAACTCCATAGCCCGGGACCCGGGTCGCACCACCGCCCGGCGCAGAGTCATCAGACCCAGCTCCCGGTCCAGCAGCACGGTGACGGAGAGGACGCCCTCCTTTTCGCCCCGGTTGATGGCCAGGACCTGGTGCCCGGCCAGCTTGGCGATGGGCTGGTCAAAGTCGTAATACAGCCGGTAAACGGTGTCCTCCTCCGTGGCGGCCAGACTCCGCAGATGTCCCTGGCGGCGCAGCAGCTCCCGCAGGGTCTTGCGGATGGCGGCATCGTCCGACAGCAGCTCCGCCACGATGTCGTTGGCCCCCTGGAGGGCATCGGCCGGAGTCTCCACACCCTTTTCCGGATCCAGGAATCCGGCGGCGGCGGTCTCCGGATCCGGGCAGTCCCGGCCCTGAGCCAGCAGCAGCTGGGCCAACGGCTCCAGGCCCTTTTCCCGGGCCACGGTGGCCCGGGTCCGGCGCTTCTGCTTATAGGGGCGGTACAGGTCCTCCACCTCCGCCAGGGTGGCGGCGTTGTCAATGGCGGCGGACAGCTCCTGGGTGAGCTTCCCCTGGCCGTCGATGGCGTTTTTGACCTCCTCCCGGCGCTGGGCCAGGTTCCGCAGATAGTTCAGCCGGTCCTCCAGGGTCCGCAGGGCCGTGTCGTCCATGCTGCCGTGGAGCTCCTTGCGGTAGCGGGCGATGAAGGGGATGGTGTTGCCCTCATCCAGCAGGTTGATGACATTCTGCACATGGGCCAGGGGCTTTTCCAGCTCCCGGGCCAGAATTTCCGCGATGCTTTGCATTTGCTTCTCCTTTCGCAGGCAACTGCCGGGACGGAGGATATCCGTCCCGGCAGATTTTTACTTGTGATACAGCTTCTTCACCTCATAGCGGGGCTGGCAGGTGACGTTGATGCCCAGACGCTTGTAGAGCTTCTCGTCCTCCTCGGAGATGATGACGGAGAAGTGGGCGTCGCAGCCCCGGAGGCTGCTGAGCTGCTCCTGGACCATGGCGGCCAGAGGGTTGGTCAGGCCCGAGATGGCCAGGGCGATGAGTACCTCGTCGGAGTGGAGCCGGGGATTCCGGTGGCCCAGGTTGCCGGTTTTCAGGCGGCTGATGGGCTCGATGACCGAGGCGGGGATCAGCTTGAGCTTGTGGTCGATGCCGGCCATGGCCTTCAGAGCATTCAGCAGCAGGGCCGCGCTGGCCCCCAGCAGGGAGGAGGTCTTGCCCGTGACCACGGAGCCGTCCGGCAGCACCATGGCCCCGGCGGGAGCGCCGGTCTCCTCTGCCTTTTGCAGGCAGGCCGACACGGCAGGGCAGATCTCCGGCGTGACGCCGGCCTGCTGCATAACGATCTCCAGCTTCCGCACCACCTCATCGTCACAGCGGCCCCGGGTGCGGTCGGCCATGCCGGCGTAGTAGCGGCGGAGGATCTCCATCCGGGACGCCGCCTGACACACCTGGTCGTCCACAATGGCGAAGCCCGCCATATTCACGCCCATGTCCGTGGGGGATTTGTAGGGAGACGCGCCCTGGATCCGCTGGAACATGGCGTTGAGCACCGGGAAGATCTCCACGTCCCGGTTGTAGTTCACGGTGGTCTTGCCGTAGGCCTCCAGGTGGAAGGGGTCAATCATGTTCACGTCGTTCAGGTCCGCCGTGGCCGCCTCATAGGCCAGGTTCACCGGGTGCTTCAGCGGCAGGTTCCAGATGGGGAACGTCTCATACTTGGCGTAGCCCGCCCGGACTCCGCGCTTGTTCTCATGGTACAGCTGGCTCAGGCAGGTGGCCATCTTGCCGCTGCCGGGGCCGGGGGCCGTTACCACCACGATGGGACGCGAGGTCTCGATATAGTCGTTTTTGCCCAGGCCGTCGTCGGACACGATGTGGGCCACGTCCGAGGGATACCCGGCAATGGGGTAGTGGCGATAGCTCCGGACGCCCAGGGCCGTCAGCCGCTTGATGAAGGCGTCCGCCGCCGGCTGCCCGGCGTACTGGGTGATGACCACGGAGCCCACATAGAACCCCAGGCCCCGGAAAACATCCATGAGCCGCAGCACGTCCTCATCGTAGCCGATGCCCAGGTCGCCCCGGACCTTCTTCTTCTCGATGTCTCCGGCGCAGATGGCCACCACGATCTCCACGTCGTCCCGGATGGAGGCCAGCATGCGGATCTTGCTGTCCGGCTGGAATCCCGGCAGCACCCGGGAGGCGTGGTAATCGTCGAACAGCTTGCCGCCGAACTCGATATACAGCTTGTCGCCGAATTGCTCCCGCCGGGCCCGGATGTGCTGGGCCTGGAGGGTCAGGTATTTGTTGTTGTCGAACCCGATCTTCATATGTGCTCCCTACTTTCTGGTGATTGCTTCAACCCGATTATTATACACGACACAGGCCCGGGAGAAAAGAGCTTTTTGCATTTTTCCCTCCGGCAAATCTGCCGGTTTTTTCAGGAGGTTTTTGGGCGAATCGCGCCGTTGCTTTTTTCCGCCGCCGGGGGTATACTAAAGAATACACCACACTTGCAGGAGGATGCGGACCATGCGCTTTCAGGTTTTGCTGAAAAAGGAAAACGTTCCGGGGATGAGCTTCTTCCCCTTTTTCGAGACCAACGACATTCAGGAGGCCAAGGAATTTGCCATGCGGCTGGCCTTTGAGGAGTTCAACCTGGTGAAGGTCATGGACACCAAGCGCCAGGAGCTGGTGCGGGACTTCGACGCCGCCGTGTATCGGGAGCAATAAGAGCCATAGCAAAAAAGAGGCGCTGCCGCGGCAGCGCCTCTTTTGATTTACAGGGCAGGGGATCAGGCAAAGAACAGGCCCCAGGCCAGGAAGCCCAGGATGGCCACCAGGCCGGTGAACAGCAGGACGATCACCAGATAGCCCATGATGTCCCGGGCGGACAGCTTGGCCACGCCCAGCGCAGGCAGCGCCCAGAAGGGCTGGATCATGTTGGTCCACTGGTCGCCCCAGGCAATGGCCATGGCGGCACGGCCGGGCTCCACGCCCAGCTGGGGAGCGGCGGGCATAACGATGGGGCCCTGGACCGCCCACTGACCGCCGCCGGAGGGAACGAAGAAGTTCACGATACCGGCGGACAGGAAGGTCCACATGGGGAAGGTGACGCTGGTGGAAATGCTGACAAAGAAGTCGGAGATCACACCGGCCAGGCAGACGCCCGCGTCGTTGCGGACGGTCATCATGCCCATGATGCCGGCATAGAAGGGGAACTGCAGCAGGATGCCCGAGGCGCCGGCAGCGGCCTCGCCGATGGCGTCCACATAGCGGCGCAGGTCGCCGTGCAGCAGGATGCCCAGGAACAGGAAGATGAAGTTGACGATGTTCAGGTTCAGAGCGGAGGCGATGTTCTTGCCCTCCTCCAGGGTGGCGAAGTAATAAATGATATAGGCGAAGCCGGCCACTACCAGGATGATCCACAGGATGCGGGAGTGCTCCATCTTGTCGGCGGGCGTCTTGACCTCATAGGTCTTGTCCTCCTCATCCTGCAGCAGGGTGGGGTCGATGGTGATGGCGTGATCTCTGTCGGGATGCATGGCATAGTTCACGAAGGGCATGACCAGCAGAATCACACAGCACATGACGATGTTCATGGGGTGGAAGATGGTGTCGGCGGTGGAGGCGGTCAGGACCATTTCCTGCTCGGTGCCGGCAAACAGCTTGTAGCCCTCGGCCAGCTGCAGGGGGATGGAGCCGGACAGGCCGGCGTGCCAGATGACGAAGCCGGAATAGGCGGAGGCGATCAGCAGAGGATAATCCACGGTGGGAACGCGCTTGGCAACCTCGCGGGCCAGCAGAGCGCCGGCGATCAGGCCGAAGCCCCAGTTCAGCCAGCAGCAGATGGTGGAAATAAAGGTGGTGACCACGATGGCCTGCATGTTGTTGTGGCACATACCGGCCACGAACCGCAGCGCCTTCTTGCAGGGCTTGGCGGAAGCCATGGCGGAGCCGAACACCAGCACCAGAGCCATCTGCATGGAGAAGGCCAGCAGGCCCCAGAAGCCGCTGGTGGAGCCCCAGGCATTGAGCACCTTCAGCGGCCCCATCTTGGTGGCGATCATCGCGAACACATACACGATGATGGACAGAATGACTGCAAACAGGAACGGATCCGGCAGCCACCGGTTGACCACGCGAACGCAGCCATTGGTGAATTTCTTAAACACAGATTCACTCTCCTTTGTTGTTATCGGCCCGGTCCGTCACAATCGGCGGGCCAGCCTGTGTTAATTCTATAACAGTCACAGAAAGTTTACAATTGCCAAAGCGCCGAAGTTTTAACGAACATTTTGTGAAGTGTTACAGATTTCTCGGATTTTTCATATATCGCGCTAAAATATCGCAGAAAAGCATAAAGAGTCAATAAAGTATTGGAGTTTTCGCGTTAAGTTTTTGGTTGGAGTCACCGAGCGGCAGAGCGATAAGGACGAGCGGCATTTTCTGCCGAAACGGATAGTTTTTCCTGATAAGAAACCCGCGCCTGCTGCGGGCGGCCTCTTGACAGACTGCAAAAAAAGCCTCGCAGAGTTCGCGGCCCGCAGGCCGCGAATAAGGTTCAATCCATT
>ENA-ORLF01000091-ORLF01000091.1-human-gut-metagenome-genome-assembly--contig:-NODE-91-length-46583-cov-4.85303_pt1 | contig 46583 bp, 53 predicted proteins | sample MGYA00243066_ERZ508822 | MGnify/ENA primary metagenome ERZ508822 (study PRJEB26277, sample SAMN04329791) | human gut metagenome | biome: human-associated habitat | host: Homo sapiens | place: USA... | reverse complement strand
TGTTGTATATTCCATCTTAATCTCATAAAAGTCATTAGCTTTCATTATCTCTATAAAGTTCTGATAATCTTTCTTTTCTACAAAAATATCAATATCGTTATGGACTCTTGACTGATGTCCAAGCAACGCATCTACCCCCCAGCCACCATCAAGAAAGACTTTAATCTCGGCATCTATCGCGAGTTGAAGAATCTGTTTTACATCTGTAATATTGACCATCTTATCATCTCCACAAATTACTATTTATCTGTAAGCATATTATAACACAAAAAGAGCAAATTTTCACATTTGCCCTAAAAATTTATTAAATAATTTTATCCATTTATTTCTGTTCCATCTTTAAATTTAAATACTATGACATCCTTATCTTTAATTGTCGCACTTTCTAGCAAACTTCCCCAAACCAAACCATCAAATTTTGTCAAAAGCTTTTCTTGTTTCTTTAAAGTATTAATGTAATCTTTTATCATCTGATGCTTAGCTGCTTGTTGAGATAATTTAATTTCTAGTTGTTCAAACTTGCATTTAGTTTCATCATAGTTTTTTATTAAGGCATCATATTCTTTTTTATATTTTTCTTGATTTTGTGCTACTCTAGAATTTATATCGATTAGGTCTTGTATTTTTTCTACTTGTTCCGTTAGGCTATTTTCCAATTTTTCTTTTTCTTCTAGCAATTCTTTTTTGTTACATATCTTATCAAGTACTTTTTCTAAATTTGAAATTATCTCATCTTTACTTTCAATTAATATATTAACTACATTTACAAATCTGCTTTCGATATCTTCAGACCTTATTGCGGGTGTTTTACATTTCTCTTTTCCAGAGTATTTACTATTGCATTGATACATTACCCTTCTATACTTATCATTTGAATGCCATACTTTAGCTCCATAGCTACCACCACATTCTCCACATCTAATCTTCGCTGTCAAAATATCAGTTCCACTATACTTACCCTTAAGCATTAATCGTCTATCAATTTCTAATCTTACCATCTCAAATACATCTGGTTCTATAATCGCTGGATGGTTATTTTCAACATAGTATTGTTGTACCTCTCCATTATTTATTTTTTGCTTTTTAGTTAAGAAATCAACAGTATAATGCTTTTGAAGTAACGCATCTCCTTTATATTTTTCGTTGGTAAGAATACTCCTAACAGTTGTAGCATACCATTTTTGTTTATGTCCTGGAGTCTCTATTCCATCATTTGTTAGTCCCTTTGCAATAGCAACAGATGATGACCCTGATAAAAATTCACGATATATCCTTTTTACAATCATTGCTTGTTCTTCATCAATAACAAGGTTTCCATCTTCTCCTTTTTTATAGCCTAGGAAATTATTAAATGGCACTGATACTTTACCATCGGCAAATCTTTTCCTGTGTCCCCATTTGACATTCTCTGATATGGATCTACTTTCTTCTTGAGCTAATGAACTCATTATTGTAAGCAACAATTCTCCCTTACCATCAAATGTCCAGATGTTTTCTTTTTCAAAATAACATTCGCACCCTATATCTTTTAGTTTTCTTATGGTTGTTAAGCTATCTACAGTATTTCTAGCAAATCTTGAAACAGACTTTGTGATGATTAAATCAATGTTACCATCTAATGCCGATTTAACCATTTTATTAAACCCTTCACGATGTTTGGTTGAAGTTCCACTTATTCCTTCATCAGTATAAACATCTACAAATTCCCAATCATCTCTTGATTTTATATAATTGGTATAATAATCGACCTGTGCCTCATAACTTGTTAATTGTTCTTCTTGGTCTGTTGAAACTCTGGCATATGCAGCAACTCTTCTCTTTTTTACTATTCCAACCTGATTTGTAGATTGCTTATTTAGTAATGCTGGTATCGTTGTTACTTTTTTTGTCATTTTTCATCCTCCAACTCTTTTTTAATTTTTCTCCACGTTCTCTTCTTTTTTCTTCTGTCCAATATTCTTTTCTAGCATTGTATTCCCATTTCTCACTTATTATCTTTCCATCATTAAAATGAAATTCTAGCAAGTCATCACCAATTACTATTACTTTTTTTATTTGTTCGTCAAATGCATTTGAGTCAAATTCATCTAATCCAAGAACTTTAGCTGACACTCTCTTTAATGCAATCTCATTTATAGTTTTTCCAGGACAGGCTTTTGATCCACCTGTTAATCTTGTACCACAAGTCCATATATGAGCTTTTATTCCATCAGAATTTTTAGACCTTGAATTTCTCATATAATTCTTACCGCATATTGGACATTTTACTCTGCAAGAAAAACAAGTTATATTCTTACCAAAATTAGCTCTCTGACCTTCTGCTTTTCTTCTTTTTCTTTCTTCTTGAACTTGAATAAACATCTCCATAGGAATTATAGCTTCGTGATTATTCTCTACATAGTATTTTGGAAGTTCTCCATTGTTTTTTACTTTTCTTCTTACCAATGGATTTGGTGTATAGGATTTTTGTAATAATAAATTTCCAGTATAAGTTATATTTAATAGCATATCTCTAATAGTTCCAATATTAAAATATCCTCCATTAGTTGCAATCACACCCATCTCTTTAAGTTCTATCTCCATTCTTTCTGCTGATACTTTATTTAAATACATTTGAAATATGAGCTTTACTATTTTTGCTTCTTCAGGTTCTATTACTAAATTATCACCATCCCAACGATACCCATATATCTTATATCTGCATTGTGGTTTCCCACTTTCAAATTTCTTTTTTATAGCCCATTTAATATTGTTACTTGTTGATATAACCTCTTCTTGAGCAAATGAAGCTAGTATTGAAAGCATAAGTTCTCCATCCCCTGTTAAGGAACTGATGCCTTCTTTTTCAAATCTAACTTCAATACCTAATTCTTTTAAGTGCCTTACTACATTTAAAAGGTCAACTGTATTTCTAGCAAATCTTGAAATAGATTTTGTAAGAATAATATCAATCTTGCCTTCTTCACAATCTTGTAATAACCTTTTAAAATCATTACGTTTTTCAATTCCAGTACCACTTATACCTAAATCAGAATAAACACCTGCAAATTCCCACTCTGGATTTTTTTGAATTAATTCATTGTAGTAACTAACTTGAGCAGAATAAGAATGTAATGTTCTTCCTCTTTCAACTGATACTCTTGCATAAGCAGCCACTCTTTTAAGTTTAGGAAGTTCTATGTTTTTTGTTTCTAATTTTGTTATTTTTCGCATCTTACACCTCCATTTTTATCATTACTATATATCACTCTAAATGATGTATATATCAAGTCTTATTGGGCTATTTCAAAGAATAAACTGCTTATTTTTGGTGTATATTTCTCTTTAAATTCAGCCATCATTTGATTGTATTCTTCGATTGAAATAATCTTCTTATCTAACATATCTTTTAAATGTCTCATTGTGATTTGATATGCTATTTCATTTTTAAGTTTCATCAGAGCCCACCACCTTACGTTTGCTAATGTAGTAACACTCCCTGGAACAATACTTCCTATTCCTTGATGGGTATTCAAAGTATTCTTTATTACAAATAATGCAGTTATACTTTTGTGGAACTAATCTACGTTGCTTATCTTTATGAAGAGTCCAATAAACTTTACAGCAGCTATCTGAACAGAATATTTTATTTTTTCTTCCTGCTATTTGATAGAACTTCTTTCCACATTGTTTGCACACTTGAAGGTTATCTTTTCCCCTTAATTGCTCTCCAGTTTTAATGTATCCTGCTATATTTTCTCTTTTGCAAAAGGATCTTATTGTATTAGGAGAAATTTCTAGCAAAGATGATATTCTTAAATACCCATATCCTTGACTTCTTAACTTTCTAATTTTTTGTCTTTGTATTTCATCCATTGACTATTACCTCCTAAATAACAGTCAAAAATTAGTATGCGATTTTTAACCTATAAACAAAAAAAATAGCTTTTATCATCACTTGACTTTTAATAAAGAAAGAGTGATATATAAAAGCTAGGAGGATTAATTTTATGTATGATTAAATAAATCAAAATAAATTTGTGCTTGATTGCGAACGTTATATTGAAGAGAATGTTGCAGCACCTTATATTGCATTTTATCTGGCAAGAGGTTATTCATTAGATGTTCTTGGCACGTCATCATTGAAACAGCATTTTAATTCGGCAGCAGATGTTTTCAATATCTATTTTGAAAATACTGATAAAGTTATCACTGATATAAAACAAATATTGAAAGAAAAGTATAAATTAGAAATAGTTGAAGAAAATCCATTAAAATTAAAAGAGATATGATTTTGCTTTCATATCTCTTTATTCTTCAAAAAATTTTTCAATACTGACATCTAAAACTATGGATATCTTATATAGGGTTGTTAATGATATATTGTTTCTATCATTTTCAGATTCAATCCTTTTCAAATGATCAGGAGTTACATCCACAGCTTCAGCTAAATCCATCAGTCTTACATTCTTTTCGTTTCTATACTTTTTAATATTTTGGCATATGACTGACTTGATGTTTTTATTGAAATTATATTCTTTCATATCAATCACCCTAATAGATATTATTCCATTTTTTTTACAAAAAATAAGTGACCTTCCGTGCCGAATTTCCATTTTTATGGTATACTATTTATGGATCAAGCAAAAAAGGAAAGGAGTAATTGTATGGACTATGAAAAATTGTCTAAAGAAGAGCTAATCGAAGCACTAAAAGAATCACAAGATTTAAACAAAAAACTTTTAGATTTAATGGAAATACAAAATAATAAATTTACCGAAATTTCCATCAAAGCATTAGAAGAACAAATTAAATCAAGACATAATTTTTTAGCAGAGTTAGAACAAAGTGAACCTCCTAAACTTTTTAAATCTTTACATCGTGATTGGGAAAACAAAGTTCACTACACAAAAAAAGACATTGAAGAATTAGACAAAAAATTATTTGAAGACTATACCGAGTATGGAGAGTTCATTGAAAAAATGAGCAAAAAAAATAAGGACAGCGAATAAGCTGCCCTTTTGTTATGGTATTAATAATTTTTGACCTACGCTTATGATGTTTGGATTTGCTATATTATTAGCTCTTGCTATCTCTGGATATTTGTTTCCATCACCATAATATTTTTTAGCGATAGCCCATAAAGTATCACCCTTTACTACTGTGTGATATTTTGCAGATGGTTTTGGTGTAACTCCTAATCTAGCATTTACTATTGATTGAATTACAGCATAATCATAACCTGCATTAGTAAGTGCATTTTTTCTATCAGCACCATTACCCCAATTTCCATTAATGACTTCTGTGGCAATTTCATCATTGCTCTTTTTTGTTGGCTCGACTTTTGGAGTTTCTGGTGTTCCTTTTGAATAACCATTTAATCCAGCTTTTTTAATTATAGTTGGATAATCTTTATATGCATAATCTGTATCAACTCTCATTCCAGAAATATAACCACTTGATGAATTTTGCCACAAACCATAATCACCATATCTAAATGATGGTTTATTACTTGTCCATACTGCTAACCATTTATCATACATATATAATTTTGCAGTATCTATGAAGTTATTAAAATAATTACTATTAGCATAAATACCTACATAGTACCCTTTGCCTTCTAAGTATTCACAGAAACCTTTTATTGCCTCTGCCATTCTTGATTTTCCTATTTGTTGATGTCTATTTTCTTCAACATCTATATAAATAGGATATTCAAATTGCTTTCCTTTCAAACAATTATTATATAAGTATTCCGCTTCTGCTCTTCCTTTTTCATAAGTATTAGCACAGCTATACCAATAAGCACCTACTGGTATTCCTCTTGCTTTTGATTTACTATAAAAATCTTCAAAGCAACTATCTTTATTTTTATTAGTGCCATCTCCACCCCAACCAGTGAATCCAGCTCTTAAAATTAAAAAATCAACTTTTGACTTTATTTCATCAAAGTTGATTCCTTTTTGATAAGATGATATATCTAATCCTTTTCTTTCCATCTTAATTACCTCCATTCTTATCTTTTAATTGTTCTAATGTTTCAATTATTTTTTTAGGTAGTGGCAATCCCATAGACCCCCAATTCTCTAAAATTGAAATTCCTTCGTTTGCTACAAAAAAATAGATTACAAGAGTTCTAATTGCACCAGTTTCTCCAGTTATTGTGTCTAACTGAACTGACAATGCAACTATTAACAAGTAACCTATTTTCTTTATTATTCCTTTAGCACCAATGATGCTATTGAGTTTTTTATTTGTTATCGCCTCACATACTCCTGTTATGTAATCGAGTAATATGAAAACTAATAATGTCTTTAGTGCCACATCTAAACCTCCTAAAAAGTACACTACTGTTGTTAGTACCGTACCTGTTATAAAATTAAAAATTGACTTCATTTATATTTCCTCCTAGTGATATTGTGTCCAGCCTTCTGGTACTGAACCATTTATTCCTCTTCTCATCCAAATACTACCACCTGTTGTTATTATTATTTGCCACAACCAACTACTGCTATCTGTTTTTCTCCATTTACCACCATCGTTGGTTAGTACCATCAACACTCCATAGATTGTTCCAGAAGTATAACAATTACTATATGATCCACCAATAGTAAATAACCCTGGTGTTATATACACATCATCATTTAAATTTTTAGATGATGTTGATTTCCATTCTAAAAACTTACGACCATTATATGTATCTAGTATTGATTTTAAAGTTGTTTTATTATGTGTAATTGAACTACTGTCTAAATAAGTATTATTTCTAAATTTTATCGCTTTACTCATTTACTTCCTCCTATTCAATAACTTCAACCATTAAATAACATCCAACACCTGCACCAAAGTTTCCTGTATAATCATAAAAACCTATTTCATTACTCATACTTTTTAGAACATCACATTTAATTAAATCACCAGAAGATACTTTTAGTATTGCTTCTGTATGCAATGTTCCCCATCTATGAAATCCATTTATGGTTTTACTTTTTCCAACATTGTTTTGACTTATTCTCATAAAAATATAATTACTTGATGCATCTACATTTGAACCATCATATAAAACTTGTGCCACAACTCTTATTTTTGATACTCCAGTTCCTATTTTTATTGCATTTCCTGAATGAGTAAGTTTAGTTCCATTTGAATCAAGTCTTGTTTTAAAATCCATCGTAGCCCATGTCCCTTTATCCGCCCATCTTAACGGTTCTACGCTTTTTCCAATTATCATATAATTTGGAGTTAATATCGTATTCAATGCAACTTTATTATGAACTACTGAACTGCTATCTAAATAAGTATTATTTTTAAATTTTATAGCTTTACTCATTAGCTCACCCTCTTCCAAACATAAACTGCAAGGTACGGAGGCATATTATTATGAGCCTTACTCCCACCAGTATTCTGATTCCAGTTAGCATAATGCGATGACCCTCCCCATCCAGTTCCTGCTTCTTGTCCATCTGCACCACCATATCCACTTGTATTTTGAACTCTCTGTTGATGGTTATGCGATGGCATTTCATCAACTGTCAATTTGTGAGTAGACTCGCCACCTGTGCTACCATTTGAATATGTATTGCCACAAGCTAACAAAAATCTATCTTTTATTTGTTCCCATGTACCTCCAAAGATAGTGCCTGGATTTATACTATTTACAGATATATAAACACTACCAATTGGATAATAAGGGCATGGATAAATCTTCTCACCACTTTTATTCTTAAACTGTATTGCTTTGCTCATAACAACCTCCTACCATGTAGAAATAACATCATACTCTAATACTTGACATCCATTTATTTCTAATGATTCATTATTAGTTGGAAAGCAATTTATTCCAACTGATAATTTTTTTGTATCTACAAATAAAATAAATTGTCCTTTTGCAAGTGTGACATTATATGTTGTCGTACCAAACTTATCTTTTATTATTATTTGATAATTCCACGCATAATTTTTATCCTTACTCATAGTTACTTTTGTATTATTGCTTATGGTTGTTGCACTTCCATATGAACTATCTGTAGACTTCTTGAATGCATATGTAATCGTTATTGAGTTCTTACTATTTACACTTGAATACGATGCATTAACTGTTAAATAAGTTTCGTTTTCATAGTTATTTTTTCTCTTTAATGAAACTACTGCTGATGGTAATGACCATGCTAAAAAAGTAACCGTTTTAGTAGCAGTTGTTGTATTTCCTCTACTGTCAGTTACTTTTACACTTAATGTTAAATTTTCACTTGAATTTATCACACCATAGTCTATATTTCCTGCTGAAGTAATTGTTTTTGTTACTCCATTTATAGTTGCCTCATATTTACTTATACTAGCACCTTTCTTTGCAGTTGCACTTGTTATTGTTACTAACAACTTTGAAAGATTTTGAACCAGCTGTTGATTATTTCCTGTAACTGCTGTTGTTGTACTATTGTTATCTTTATAACTTATATTACTTGATGAAAAAGTAGGATTTCCATTTACTATTGAAAGAGTTTTTGTAATTGTAGAATAGAATGTATTTCCACCAATGATTGTCCTAACAAAAAAAGTAACACTTCTACTGTTACTTGTTGTACAGGCATTTCTTAATACATTTCTTTCAGCCTCTGTTAAATTAAACGTGTATGACGAGCCAGTTTTTGATATAGCTCTATATCCTACATCATCTTTTGAACCAGTAAGTGAAATACAAGCATCAAGATTATTTGCACTATTACCTGCTGGGTTTGAATAATTAATTGTTGGATTTTGTTCATCATTAAAGTCTGGTGCTGATGTCAAATTAGCTTGTCTTGGAATATTAGTTAATGCCCATGATCCACTTCCAGTAACATTTCTAGCATATGTATAAATACCTGCCTCAACACTAGCACTAAAAGATTTAGTACCATCTGAATTATGCCCTATTGTTGCTTGTCCACTTGCTACCGTTGTTCCGTTATACAAACTTATTCTATCGTTTTGTCCTGTTTCATATACAGTACTCCCATTTATAACAACTTTAAAGTTACCTGCTTTATACCATGATGTCGTTGAACCACCAGCACCAACTACTGACCAGTTGATTACTGTTCTATTATTTCCTATATCCTGTGAAGCTATGCTCCAGTTAAATGTTAAATACCTGCCACTATAACTACTTGTATTAAATGAACCACTACTTGCCATCAAATCACCTCCTATGTTAATGGAACTATTCCAATTCCTGTATTATCTGTTGTTTGTATTCCTAGCCATCTTGCTAGACCACACAATGTTATTTCTTCTTCAATTACTGATTTCTTCATATGGAACTCATCACCATTCATCCAGAAAACTTTAGCACCTGTATGGTCATACCCAGTAAATTCTTCTGGATTGATTACAACTCTACTTCCATCTTTTCCATAAATGCATATTCCATTTTCATCGAATGTTCCAATTAGTCTGTTTGAAACATCATAGATTTCAATTCTACCAGCCTCATTAATTTTTGCACCGACTTTGAAAGTACCACCTTTTACTTGATTGGCAGTCATATTGATAACATTGATATTTTGCATATCTAAAGTTCCATCAATTAACCAAGCTGAATTAAATCTTCCATTTATTCCTGTATTAGAGAATCCTATTCCTTGAGCGTTAATCATCATTACGTTTGTAGCTTTTTCCTTTGGTAGACTATCAACCACCAAAATCCTATCGCCTTCATAAATAACATAGCTGTTTCCAAGCTTACCCCATATTTTAGAGGTTGCCTCATTTAGTTCATTTTCTAATGTTACTTTAACCACTTCATTTGCTGATGATATTTGTTCCTTTGTATCTCCTTTTATAGTTTTAACAAGATCCTTTAATTGAGTCTTAAAATTACCAAACTCTATCTCTGTGTATTTATCTCGTATACAATCATATTTTAATGAGATTACATTTGTTGTTATCTTTATTCCAAGCTTTTCATGTTCTACTACGATTACATCTCCTAAATCTACTACACCTTCTATATGAGCTTTTACTTTATAATTACATTTGAAGTACTGATTTTCCTCAAGGTATGCTATTGCTTGAGTTCTTAAATCAGATATTAATGCCTCTCTATACTCATCTTCTTTTAGGTTTCCATCTCCATCTTTGTAATCATCTTGATTTATATCCTGGTCAAATTTAATAACTTTTGTATAAGGAATTGAATATTGCATTGCTGATTCAAGATAAACCTCTGGCAAAGTTATTCCATCATAACCAACTGGGAGTATTTTTGTTACTACATTATCCCAGTTTTCTTTAACCTCTATGTCAGTTGAGTTTTTTCCATACTTAATTACAATGCCTCTGTCAGCTCCTATTGTTTCTTTTACTCCAATAACCCAGTTATCTCTATATAAGTGTCCTCCCCATTTTTCAACAACGATTGAGATTGCCTCTTCTAAACTTTTTCTAATCACTCTAGTAGAATTAATCCTTGTAATATCTGATATTGTTGTAAAAGGTGTACCAACATCACAAGCACTATTTAAATGATCCAATGCATCATTGCAATTTTTATCAACGACATTTGAATTAAGGATTACATAGTTTTGAGAGTCTTTCCAAAGATGATATCCTTTTACAGATACTTTGGTGTTTTTCTTTTCTGGATTAGTTAATCTAAATCCTTGCTCTCCCCATCTTGTTTTTGCTCTTATAATCATTCCTTCTTGAAGATATGGTAAGTCTTCAATTGATGATTCAATAGTTATATAGTAGTCGCCATTGTCTTCTATAAAGACTTCTGCTTTATTAGGATGTAATATTTTTAATCCATTGTGGTCAAATAATCTCTCGTCTGCATCATAAACTTTAATCATTACAACCACCTCGACTTCGGTTCAATTTCTATTTTGGTTAAAGTTCCTGTCCAAGAAATAGTATTATTTCCTACTTCTAGTTTTGGAAATTCTCCAAGCATATTTCTATTCTTATAAACTCCTTCCAAGTATGCCTCTTCTTTTAAGCTATCAACTATTACTTTGTTTTCTCCATTTGGGAATGTATATTTAAATATGTTTATTCCATTAACTGCTATTTCAATTGTTCCAGAACCTTCAAGCATAAAAATAGGCTTAGAAACTTCTAAGCCTCTATTTTCAACTTCAACTGATGTTTGAGTAGTAATACTTAAACTAACCTTGCTTTCATCTTTTAAATACTTGTATGGTTGAACATGAAATTTAACTGTTGCCTTTCTAATTTGTAACAGTCTTTCATAATCTACATCATCAAATATACTAGCAATATACACTTTATCTGGTTCATCGCTTAATATGAGCTCACCATCTCCTGTGAAGTATTTTATTACTTCATCAATATCATAATTTCTAGCTAGTCCTATTCCTACATTTTTTGTATAACTTTCATATCCTACTTTTTCTATAATATCTCCATCTCTACCATCGATTTCGATTTTATCTACTTTCATTTTTGGTTTAGTAATTGGTGGCGTATTTGTGATAATAAGTCCTTCTATTTCTTTACTTGATTTATTTTTCCATGTTATTTCTACCATTATCCATACACCACCTTTTCTACATTATCAATTACTAATTCTCCAAACACGTCTTCTGATATTCTTATACTCATACCATTTAGAGCTTGTTGAAAAGCACTAACCAAATTATCTTTTGAATATGAGTCAGCATTCATTCCAATATTATCTACATCAGCAGTCATACCAACATTGAAGTCAGTAGGAATTGCATCTTCCATCATATCAGAAACATTATTCATTTCTTGAGTAAAACCTTCTCCTAAACCTAAAGCAAGATTTGAACCAATCTCGTCTCTAAATACTCTTGATGGAGAATGAATACCAAAGAAACTTTTAATACCATTAAGAATTGACTTACCAAAACCTTTGATTTTATCAAGCACCCAATCTTTAGCATTATTGATACCATTCCATAAACCTTGAATTAAGTTTTTACCTACTTCAGCTAATGACCCTATACCATTTTTAAATCCATTAACTAATGCAGATACGATTTGTGGTACTGCTTTTACTATTTCTACAATGATTGTAGGCAAGTTCTTAATCAATGCAACAAATAACTGAACTCCTGCCATTATAATTTTATCGATGTTCCCAATTAAGGCATTAACTATTCCAGTTATTATTTTTGGTATAGCATTTACAATGGTTGTTATAATTTGAGGAAGTGCTTGTATAAGTGCAATAAGTAAATCGATACCTGCTTGAATAATAAGAGGTATTGACTCCATCAAAGCAGTAAGTAACCCATCAATTATTTGTGGTATTGCCTCAACTATTGTTTTTATAATGTCTGGCAAAGCACCAATTAACGATGTAAGAAGTTCTATTCCAGTTTGAATTATTTGTGGTATTGAATTTAATAAAAATGTCACGATACCATTTATAATTTCTGGAAGTGCTGCTATAAGAATTGGAAGTGCAGTGATTAATCCTTGTGCTAGTCCCATTATCAATTGAAGTGCTGCATCCAAAAGCATCGGTAGGTTTTCAATTAAGCCATTAACAATTGTGATAATTGCTTGAACTGCAGTTGGTATTAATGTAGGTAGTAACTCTCCTATTCCTTCTATTAAAGAAGTAAATATAACTACAATTGCATCCATTAATAGTGGTAGGTTTTCCACCAATGTTTCTATTATTGTGGTTAATGCCGTAACTACGGTTGGAATAAGCTCTGGAATTAAATTCAATATAGTTTCAAGTAAACTAGAAAAAAGTTCTGTGACTGCCTCTAATAAGGTTGGCAACATTTGACCTATTGCACCTAAAAGAGCATCCAGAACCGTTGGTAGAACTGATACTATATTATTTAAAACTGGAGTTATATTTTTAATAACCGTATTTAATGAGTCAGCTAGGTTTTTAACCAAAACTTGCATATCTGCATCAGCATTACCAAATCCAGTTAGTAAATTTTCAAATGCACTTTTCATAGCATTTGCTGATCCTGATATTGTCTTTTCAGCCTCTGCCGCTGTAGTACCTGTTATTCCCATTTCAGTTTGAATAACATGAATTGCACTATAAACATCATTTAAGTTAGAGATGTCATATTTAACACCACTGATTTTCTCGGCATCTTTCAATAACCTTTCCATTTCAGTTTTAGTACCACCATATCCTAATTTTAAGTTATCCAGCATTGTATAGTTTTGTTTTGCGAAACCTTGGTATGCACTTTGAATTAAGGACATATCAGTACCCATCTTATTAGCGTTATCTGACATATCAACTATGGCTTGATTTGCTGCTCTTGCTGCTGCCTCAGTATCTCCATTTAATGATGATATTAAACTAGCACTAAAAGATGTAACTGTATTCATATATTCATTTGCAGAAAGTCCTGCTGTTTTATAAGCATTGTTGGCGTCATTAAAAACTTGTTTTTGTGCTGCAAGAAGTGAGTTATATTTTCCTTCTACTTCTCCTACACTTTTACCAACACTTGCTGCATACTCTTCAACCGAAGATGCCTCTGTACCAAATAGAGTTTTAACACCACCTTCAAGCTGTTCAAATTCTGCATAAGCTGATACAACTTTAGATGCTAGAGCAACTGCCGCAGCTCCTGCCGCAACAGCTACTGCTCCCATTGTTGCACCTATTCCTTTTAAGACTGAACCTAGTTTTTCAAACTTGCCATTGCTATTTTCAGCTTTATTTCCTGCATCATCTATATCATTTCCCATCTTATCTGCACTTTTAGATACATCGTCCATTTCAGTTCCAGCACTATCAAGTGCAGCCTCGTTGGTTTTCAACTCTTTTTCCATAGAATTTAATTCAGCAGTAGCGTTATTTAATTTAATTTGCCATTCTTGAGTTCTTTTATCATTTTCTCCAAAAGACTCGGAAGAGTTATTTAAGGCATTTTTTAATAATTCTATTTTTTGTTTTTGTGTATCTATTTCCTTATTTAACACCTGGTTTTTAGCTGTTAATGATTGTATAGAAGTATCGTTTTTACTGAATTGGGATTCAACTAACTTCATTTCAGATCCTAGAACTTTAAAACTTTGATTGATACTATAAAGAGCACTTTTGAATTCCTTTTCTCCCTCGACACCAATCTTCAATCCGAAATTATCTGCCATTATAACTCACCTCCTTAAATCCCATCTGGAATAATATCGTCTATAAAGACCTCTCTTTTTGGTTTAGCTATTCCATTAAATTGTCTATGGCATTCCCATAAATCTAGTAATAATCCAAAAGGCATAAGCCATACTTCGTCATAAGATAGATTTAGATGAGCTAAACCGTAATATAAAAGTCGAGTAAATAATTCTTCATCACTTACTCGACTTCCACGTTTTTTGAATTTTCTTCACTTTCAATATTTCTTTTTGTTCCTTTATATAAACAATCTGTTATCGCTTGTTTATAATCAGCTAAATCAAATGGAGTTGTTAAGACTTCAACTTCTTCTTCAGTTAATAACTCTTTTTGATTATCTTTGTTTTTAATGTTATGAATTAAAATTGATTGATTTGCTAAAAGACATATAAGCCATACTATTTCTCCTAGAGCCATTTCAAAGTTTTCAGCCTTCATTAGTTTATCTCCTAAATTCTCTAAACCACCATATCTTCCTGCTATCTCCTTTGTTGCTTTTGTTGTTAAGATTAGCTCATATTCCTTATCACCAACTTTAATTTTACTTACTCTATCAGTTTCCATTACTTACCTCCAGTTTCTATTTTCCACTAGTTTGTGTACTTGTTGTTGCATATGTAGGCTCGTATACAGAGTTGTACCAATCATTTATAGTTGCTGCTGTTACACCTGTATCACCTTCAGTTACTTCTGCTTTCCAAGGATGTTTTCCATTTGCATCTGGTTTATTTCTGCATAATACTGTACCTTCAATTGATGGTGTAGAGAATGTAATTGAATCACCTTTTGTTGCAAGACTTGCTGCAGGTATTCCAAACTTAACTCTATATAACCAATAATATTTATATTTACCATTTGATTTTTTTGCTCTAAATCCAATTGCAACAGGACTTCCAGCATCTTGACCACCTGATATCAAAACATTATTTTTATCTACTTGAGCTCCTGTTAAATCCGCTGCCACACTAATTCCAATATCATCAACACCTAGTGTTAAAGTACCACTTTTAAATTCCTTTACTATTTCTGCTGCAACATCATCAGCATAAAGAGTTGCCTCTGCAAGCTCTACAGATAATTCAGCAGATATAGCTTTTGCAAGGACAGTTGGTGTAGCATATGTTTCATTACCAGATGCATCTTCTGTAATTTTTGAATAATATAATTTATCTAAACCTATTGTAGCCATTTACATTTCCTCCATTTCATAATATTTTGCTACGTCTATGTTGTAATGATGAAATCCAGTATCGTTTTCATATTCAACATATCGTTTATCTGTTATCGTAAAGTTGTTATTTAATAAGCCCTTTACGATTTTCTTTTTTAATTGCATATAGTTTCCTTTTGTAAAAATAGATAGTCTTACTTCTGATGTTTCATACTTTGGTTTGTCATCACAAAATAATGAAAAGTTATCTGATATAGGAACTAAAACAACATACTCATCTAATGCTTTGTCGCTTAATTTAGCTGTTTCAGTTTGTATCGACATATCACTCAAAAGTGTATTTAATTCGGATAATACTGTCATATGTTGTTTACCTCCTTATCAAATGTTGATTTCATTACTTCTATGCATTTTGCTTTTGATGATGCTTTTGCAGGTTTCATAAATGGTTTAGCAACTTGACCTGATTTTCCATATTCAATAATATTGGCTAATTTTGCGTTGCTAGTTCCATCTCTTCTTGTTTCTGCAAATCCAACTTTAATATTGTAATTTCCATTCCTATCAAGCCTTACTTCTGATAGTCCTAATGCTCCCTCAAGCTCTCCTGTGGATCTTGATTTGTATTTTGTACCACTCCCCACTACTGAACTTAAATTGCTTTTTACTTTTGAAAGAACTACCTCTCCTCCAGCTTTTAGCATCTTTTCACAAATTTCATCAGTCTTATTTCCAAGCTTTGATAATTTTTGTAGATATTCTTCAGGTAATTGCACATAAGCCTTAGCCATTTTGAATCACCTTCTTTGCTAGAATTTCAATATACATATTTTTTCCTTTAACATCTTCAATTGAAGTAATTTCAAAGTTCTCATCATCACATAAAATAGTCATATCAGTTGAGAGTTTTGTTCCTGGAATAGCACGAATAATAAAGAGGTCAGTTGCCTCAGTAAAAGTAGTTCTATTTGCCCACTTTTCACTTCCGTGTCTGCCCTCTCTATATCCTCTAACTCTTGCAACTGTTATTTCTTGTTTTGTTGAGAAACCATCTTCATCCTTTACATTTTGGATACTTTTTATTTCAATAAATTTATTCATTTTACCAAAGCTCATGGGCTACACCTTCCAATCTCTATTAAGTCTTAATAGTAGATTTACTGTGTTCCATACTTGGCTTGATGCATTTACATTGTCAGCAAAGAAACCACCAGTTGAGCCATCTCTACTTTCATAGAAATGACTTACAAGCATAATAATTGCTTGTTTTGTTGTTTCTGACATTTCATGTTCTTGATAGTATCCTTCTTCTATATGCTGATAGCTTTCTGCATAAGAGATTGCAGCAGTGATGAATTGTTTTAGTAATTCATCATCTACTGAATGTTCTAATATAAGATTTTGTTTTACTTTAATTAATAACTCTTCAATCACTGCTATTTACCTCCATTCACTATTTTGTAGTAGTTGTTGTTGTATTTGTAGTAGTTGTTTTTTCAGCAACAACTTTTAAGATTTGAACTGCCTCTGGAAGTACTAATTTTCCATCAACTCTTTCTTTTGCAACATAACCAATCATTCCATTACCAGCGAATAATTCTGTTAATTGTTTGAATGATCTTACACCTCTATCACCGATGTTGTAATAACTAAAATCACCAAATGCAATTGAGTCTTCTGGTGCATATTGAGAAGTATATACTGGATAACCAAGTAATCTATCTGGTTCTCCTTGTACTAATGATGGTTGCCACATATATGCTCCATTTCCATCTTTGTAAGTTCTAATTGTTGCTATCATTTTGTCATTCATAATAAATGCAGCATTTTTTCTATATGCTCTTTTTAAGTTATATACAAGTTCTATAATTGCATCTGCTCCTGTTGTTTTTGCTGTTATATAAGTACCACCACCAGTTGTTGCAAATATACCTGTAGGTTGTCCTTCTCCTGTTCCATTTAAAAACGCATTCTCTTCAGCATTTCCGATTGCCTTACCAAAGCTATCAATCAAGAAATTCTCTAAACCGAATGCGTTATCATATAATAATTCTTCTGTTACTTTAACTGCAACGTGTAATTTATGTGCATCTAGGATTTTTTGGTCGAATGCTGCTTCTCCAAAAGATAAAGTGTCACCTTCTTCAATCCAAGCTGCTGCAGGTGCAGTACTTGCAATATTTATTTTGTGTTCTCCACTTGTTTTAATATTTGTAGCTAAACTACGAACAATATTATTTTCTTCTAATTTTTGGATTAATCTAGTGTCATATTCATCTGGTACTAAATATCCTCCATCTGCATCTACACCTTCTTGTAAGACATTTGATACTTGTCTAAAGTTTGAACGTAATGCAGTTAACATTGCATCTTTATATTCATTTGATGCTCTTCCTGTTTTTACTTCGTTATCAACTTTTGATGGTCTTGTAACGATAGGAGTATTAACAGGTTTATTTAATTCATTCTCCATATTTTCCATTGCCTCCATTCTTTCAATTTCCTTACTATAGTTTTTAATTTTTTCTTCCATTGAGTTATAAGTTTCAGCATCTTCTTTTGAAAGAAGTCCGTCCTTATCTCTTTTACTTTCTACAAAGGCTTTAGCACCTTCCCAAGCTTTATTTCTGGCTTCTCTTAATTCTAAAATAGTCATTTTTATTACCTCCAATTTCTTATTAATTCCAGACGTTCTAATAAACTGTCTGATGTTATTTCATTTTTTGTTTTCTGTGATATCTTGCACTTTTCTGCCATCTTCTCAATTAATGAGTTAGTAACAGATGCACGAGAAAACGTCATGCTTACATTAGGAACTTCAAGCTCATCCTCTTCTGTGTTTCTTTGCATTATTTCATCTGCAAATCCAAGTTCAATGGCACTATTAGCGTCCATCCATGTTTCAGCATCCATAAGATGTGATAACCTTGCTCTTGATAAGCCTGTTTTAATTTCATATGCATTGATGATTGATTCCTTAACTTCATCAAGCATAGCTATGGCTTTTTGCATTTCAGCTGTATCTCCTGCTGCTATTGTTGCAGGATTGTGGATCATAATCATTGATACTGGAGATACGATTACTTTGTTTCCAGCCATTGCAATTACTGATGCTGCACTCGCTGCAATTCCATCTATTTTTACTGTTACATTACCTTTGTAATCCATCAGCATATTGTAGATTTGAGCCGCTGCAATGCAGTCACCACCTGGAGAATTAATCCATACGGTAATGTCTCCCTCACCACTATTTAATTCATCTTTAAATAATGCTGGTGTTACTTCATCATCGAACCATGACTCTTCAGCTATTGTTCCATTTAGAAACAGTATTCTTTCTTGACTTTGAGTTTCGGTTTCCTGATTTGTTATCGTTTTGTTCTTCCAATTCCAAAACTTCTTCATTTTTTTCCTCCTCTCCTTTAGGTCTATATGCTGCACCTACTTCAGTGATTGGCATCATGTTTCCATTTACCATGTATGTGTTTCCACCTTCTTCATCTGGAATTAAATCTAGATTTTCAAGTTCTCTAACATCATTTGGTGACATGAATCCATTTTGTATACCAATGCTATATCCACTCATTCTGCTTTGATAATCTCCACGAAGTAAGCCATCAACATTAAACTTAATAAAATATTTTTTCTTTTCTTCTTTAGTTAATAACGACCTTATAAGTGTTTGCTCCCATCTTGAAACCCAAGGGTCAAGCGTATATTTCACAAACTCCAATGATTGTTGCTCTATATTAGAAAAACTCGACTTTTCAAGGTCACCAACCATATGTGGTGGGACTCTAAAAATTCGAGCTATCTCATTTATTTGAAATTTACGAGTTTCTAAAAATTGAGCTTCATTTGGAGAAATAGAAATAGGAGTATATTTCATACCTTCTTCAAGTACAGCTACTTTGTGAGAATTTTGGCTACCTCCAAAAGTTTCAGTCCAGCTTTCTCTTACTTTAGTAGGGTCTTTTAATGTGCCTGGATGCTCTAACACACCACTTGGTGCTGCTCCATTTGCATAAAATTTACTACCATATTCTTCTGCTGCAATTGCAAGACCTATCGCATTTTTAGCCATTGCAATCGGAGAATATCCAACCAATCCATCAAACCCTAATCCAGGAATATGTAAGACATCAGTTTCACTTAATCTCACTGTTGTTTCTTTATTAATTGGAACATCATCTGTGCTTGTTAAATATTCGTAGTAAAGTTTTCCCTTTTCATCTCTATTAACTGTCATCCTATCTGGCATAAGTGGATACAATGCTATGATTTCTCCCTTTCCATTTCTTATGATTTGTGCATAAGCATTACCCCATAATAAAAGATGAGTCATAAGTGTTTCTCTAAACACAAATGATGTCATCTCTGGATTAGGTTCATCATGCAATAAAAAATATAATGGATGTTCTATAGCTTTTTTCTTACTTCCGTTTTCATCGTATTTGTAAAAATGCAAAGGCAAACTTGCTACCGCTTCTGACAAAATTCTTACACAGCTATAAACTGCTGTCATTTGCATTGCTGAACGCTCATTTACTCTTTTACCACTTGTTGTTCCTCCCATAAAAAAGCTATAATTACTTCCTGTCGTTCTATCTTTAGGTGCATCCCTCGACCTAAATATGCCACTAAAAATTCCCATATCTAATCATCTCCTTCTATAAGAATAAAATTCCTCTGTTATCATAGACACTTTCACTTAAACTGCTACCACATCTAATTGCTCTATCAAGTGCCATAATAGTTGCAATTACTCCATCTATTTTTTCAGTAGACTTTTCTTTATCTGCTTTTATATTTCCAGCAGGGTCAGTTTTAATAAAGACATTGTCCATATTCCATCTTAAAATTGGATGACCTCCATGACGAAGTTTCTTTTCAAGTGTTAGTTTCATTAATTCTTTAGTTGGTGGACTCATGTCTTTAAATCCCTGTCCAAATGGAACAACAGTAAATCCCATGTTCTCTAAATTTTGAACCATCTGTACTGCTCCCCATCTATCGAATGCAATTTCTCGAATATTAAATTTTTCTCCTAACTTTTCTATAAACTTTTCAATATAACCGTAATGAACTACATTCCCTTCAGTTGTTTGTAAGAAACCTTGTCTTTGCCATACATCATAAGGAACATGATCCCTTTTAACTCTCAAATCAAGAGTATCTTCTGGTATCCAAAAGTAAGGTAGAACAATATATTCTTCTTCATCATCTATTGGTGGAAAGACTAAAGAAAAAGCCGTTATATCTGTTGTGGATGATAAGTCTAATCCTCCATAACATACACGACCTTCTAATTCTTCTTCTATAATTTTTCCACCACACAAATCCCATTTTTCCATAGGCATCCATCTTATTGATTGTTTTACCCATTGGTTGAGTCGCAATTGCCTGAATGCATTTTCTTCTCCAGGATTTTGTTGTGCTGATTCACAAGCAGCTCTTACTTTATCCTCAGCAACTGTTATTCCAAGTGACGGATTTGCTTTTCTCCATACTTTTGGATCAGTCCAATCTTCGCTTTCATCAGCACCATAAATTACTGAATAAAATGTAGGGTCAATTTTATTTCCTTTTTCAATATCTTTTGCCTTTTGATGTATTTCATAACAAATTGAGTTAGTATCATTTCCTGCTGTTGTAATTAAGAAATACAAAGGTTGCATTCTTGCATCACCAGAACCTTGAGTCATTACATCATACAATTTCCTATTAGGTTGTGTGTGTAATTCATCAAATATAACGCCATGAGTATTGAAACCATGTTTATTAGCAACATCTGCAGATAACACTTGATAAGAACTATTTGTTGGTTTGTATATTAGTTTTTTCTGCGACTCTAATATTTTTACTCTTCTTGATAATGCAGGACAGAACTTAACCATATCTACTGCAACATCAAATACAATTTTCGCTTGGTTTCTATCTGCAGCACACCCATACACTTCAGCTCTTTCTTCTCCATCACCACAAGTTAGTAACAGTGCTACTGCCGCTGCAAGTTCTGACTTACCTTGCTTTTTAGGAATTTCAATATAAGCAGTATTGAATTGTCTGTATCCATTAGGTTTAAGTACACCAAAGATATCTCTGATGATTTGTTCTTGCCAGTCTATTAATTCAAAGTGCTTTCCTGCCCACGTTCCTTTTGTATGACAAAGGCTCTCAATAAAAGCAACTGCAAAATCTGCTGCATCTTCATCATAGTAGCTTGTTTTAGCCATAAACTTTGTTGGCTTATAGTTCTTTAACTTTCTCAATTTATCATCTCCCTTCCACACAAAAAGCACTCCATAAATGAAGTGCTTTCAAAAAATATTTATTTAGTTTTATTTTTCTTGAGTTCTATGTATTGTTTTAATGATGTGTTCTTGTTCCTTAATATCAACACCTATTGACTCAAGTGCCTCCCTTGTTCCACAATCGGGACATATTGGTGTTTTATTATCTCTTCTTGATATTGCAGGATGTCCTTGATATTCTGCTCCACATTTTGGACATTTTCTTGTCCTATTCAATTCCTTCTTCATCTTCTATCCTCCCACTTTTACTTTTATTCAGAGCATCTACTAAATAATCTGGATTAAAACCAAACCTTAAATATCCTTCAAGGCAAGTTCCCAAATAATGTTGACTTGGTATTCCAAGTTCTCTATCTTCATGCATTATATAAACATAGGCTTTTCTAATTCTTATCTTTTTTGATTTAATTCCTTTGATTGGAAGATACATTTCAGTTTTGTAATAAAACTGTGGGCATCCTTCATATCTATCAAGTGCAAGTTCATCACTTTCTTTTGTTTCCCAAATTACTACTGGTACTTGTTCGCCTTTCTTTTTTTCAATGGTTAAATAAGAACCTGTCTTACTACCTTTAAATAATAATTCATAATCCTTAATAACCGATGTTCCAATAATCCTTGCTGTTGGACATCTGTATTTCATCTGTCTAACATTTAAATTACTACCGTAAGCTATATAATATCTCCTCTCCATAAGATATCCTCCTTTCTTTTTCAAGGGATTACCCTTCTACCACCTTAAGGGCAGTCAATGCTGCCGATTAAAGTACCAGGAGGCTAATTCCTTGAGCTTACTCTTTTTTGTCTAAATGCTGTGTCACCTTCAAGTCTTTTTGTTAATACATCTCTTGCTGTTTTAAATTCATCTCCAATGAATCCTAATCTTAATAACCATGTTCTCATTGCATATTTTGGATTATCATTTTGTTGTCTTTTGGCTGATGCAAATTTCACATCTTTTGCCATTTGACTTAATGCTAGGCAAAATTGAATGTAGCTTTTTAATTGTCCTGCATGAAGTCCATTTTGTTTTCCTTCTGCTGGTGGATCAAATTGAAATAATCTAAATTCAATAGTTCCTTTTGTAAATGTTGCATGGAAGTTTAGCATATGGTATCTGCTATCGTTGTAATGCTGATTTCTATAATAACTAGCATTTTGTGTTTGATACCAAATGTCTGCGAATTTTGACATTGTCTTTGGTTTCTTTCTATTAAGTACTCTTAAGAACTCTGGATTAACTGTTCTGCAATATCTAGCCATTCTCATTGAATCAAGTTTTAATGCATCTGCTATCAACAATTCATGACTTGCCATAATGTTTGCTAGGTTTCTCATTGTTTGAGGTGTGTGTCCATCTGCTCCTATGTGGATGTGAACTCCGCATCCTCTTGTTGCATCACTCTTTGCACCTGCTTTCCTTAAAAGTCTTATTAGTTCCTGTAATGTTTCAATATCGTCATACTTTAATATTGGTGTTACCAATTCACATTTTTTACTTTCTACTCCAGAAATACTTGTATCTCTTTGAAACTTCCATTCTCTTCCGTCACTTGACCAGGCAGACCATGTTAAGTATCCATTTCTATTATCTGTGTATTCATATCTGCCTGTTCCAAATAACTCGGCTGCTATCTTTGCAGCTTTCTCTCTGGTTATGTTATTCATTTCAACTTCTACTCCGATTGTTTGTTCTTTCATTTTTTCGGATTGTCTTATTGCTTTTTCACTCATCTTACTCACCTTTCTTTATATAAGATTTCCTCTTTTTGTTATGTATATATATCACTCTAAAAGGCATATATATCAAGTCATTTAGGCAAAATAAGTGTATATTTTTTGCTATATTTTGATACATTTGTCGACATTGTAAATAACATTTAAAGAACTACCATTGTCCCAGGCAACCATAATTGATCCAGTATCATCTACACCAATTACAGTCCCTTCTGTTCCAAGTGGTGGAGCCTTCATATCATCCATTCTAACAAGTTTTACTCTTGTTCCTTTGGGATATTCTTTTCTTATTTTTTCAACTATTTCTTGTTTTGGAAACATCATGTTGTTTACCTCCTTGCACTACATATATCACTCTAAAACACATATTTATCAAGTCATGTGTGCATAATACTCAATTCCAGATAAAACAAAGTAAACACATGGAAGTGCTACTCCATTTCCCCATAACTTATATTCAGCTGAATCAGAATGTGGATTTTGTAGCCATTTGATTATTTGGCTATCAGTTTTTTCTCTTTTATTCTTTCCTTCTGCTCTTGAACTTTCATTAAATATTTCTCTCCAATATTCAACCTCTTCTTTGGTTGGCTCTTTTGTTTCCAAATTAGAACACCACCAATCTGGGAAACCTTGAAGTCTTGCACATTCTTTTGGTGTAAGTCTTCTAACCTTCAACTTATCATTTACTATTGGTGGATCCATATAATCAGTTGCGATTAATGTATTAGCTAGATTTTCACTTGCTCTAATATGAAATGAACTCTTACTTGTTGAATAAACAATTGCTACTCCACCTTGATTTGAATTAGGAAAGTTTCCATTTGTATCAAGTGTTCTTGATGTTTCAGTTTCGTAGACATTATTTCTTGCATTCTTTGTCCCTTCAGATGTTAGTCTTACATCATAATTTTTTGAATGAACAACGAATGGTTGGTTATTACCACCAGTTCCATAAGTTGATAATATTGTTGGTGCTATATCCAATGGTCCTTTATATCTTAAATCTTGTGAATGGTTTTCAAATAAATCTAACTTGCCTGATTCTCTAATGCTATCTTCAATGTTTCTGGAAGAGTCCTGCCACGACTTGAAACTCTCCTTAGAATACCCTGACAAGCCCTCTGACTCAAATAGTATTTTTGAGGCACTGTTTCCTCCAAAATCTGCGACAAGGTAGATACGATTTCTTCTCTGGGGAACTCCCCAAAACTGAGCATCAAATACTCGCCATGCGATTGAGAAATCATCTCCCATAATCGTTCCTGCTTGTTGCCACTTTGCAGGTTTAGGAATAGACAATTCTTGATGTTTGACTTTGCAGATTTCTTCAAGGACACTTTTGAAGTCGTCTCCTTTGTTTGAAGAGAAGGCTCCTGTGACATTTTCCCAGACAATATATCTTGGCTTTTCTCCATTAGTTGCACACCTCATTTCTTTTACTACTCTTATTGCTTCATAAAAAAGATTAGACCTACTTCCGTCTAATCCCGCTCTTTTACCCGCTATCGACATATCCTGGCATGGACTTCCAAATGTAATTATATCTACGGGCTCTACTTCATTTCCTTTTATTTTAGTGATATCACCATAATGCTTTACTTTGGATAATCTTTTAGTTGTTACCCTTATTGCAAATGGCTCTATCTCTGAACTCCATATAGGTTTAATACCTGCTAACATCCCACCCAATGGAAAACCACCACTTCCGTCAAATAAACTTGCAAGTGTTAGTTCTTTATCCATTATCAACTTCTACCTCTTTAACTAAATCTTTATACAATATCTTTACACCATCTCTAATTACATACACATTTTCACTATCGTTAGTATCTTCAACATATCTTCTTAAAATAACTGATGCATACTTTTCATCAAGTTCCATTGTGTAACAAATTCTATTCATTTGCTCACAAGCCATAAGTGTTGATCCACTACCACCAAATGTGTCTATAACAATAGCATTAGCTTGAGTTGAATTGTTTATTGGATAAGCTAATAAATCAAGTGGTTTAGAAGTTGGATGATTTGAGTTCTTTTTAGGTTTATCAAAGTTCCAGATAGTAGTTTGTTTTCTATCTGAATACCATGGATGTTTTCCATTTTGTAAAAAGCCATATAATACAGGTTCATGTTGCCATTGATAATCTGAACGACCTAGTACTAAACTATCTTTTACCCATATGCAACAACCTGCTAAATGAAATCCTGCATCTATAAAAGCTTTTCTAAAATTCAAGCCTTCTGTATCAGCATGGAATACATATGCAGCTCCACCGTTTTCCAAATGGTCTGCCATATTTTTAAATGATAAATATAAGAACTCATAGAAGTCATTGTTATCCATACTATCATTTTGGATTGTTAATCCATCAGAACTTTTGAAAGCTACGTTGTAAGGTGGGTCGGTTAAGATTAAGTTTGCTTTTTTATCTTCCATTAGTTTTGCTACATCTTCACTTGATGTTGCATCACCACACATCAACTTATGCTTTCCTACAAACCACACATCCCCTCTTTCAACAAAACTTGCTTTTTCAAGGGCAGCAGTTAAATCAAATTCATCTTCTTTTACTTCTTTGTCATCTACTCCAAATAAGTCAGCTAGTTCTTTTTCATCAAAACCTGTAAACTCTAAATCATATCCTAGATTTTGTAACTCTTCCATTTCTATTTTTAATAATTCGTCATCCCAACCTGCATCCATTGCCATACGGTTATCTGCTAAAATATATGCTTTCTTTTGAGCATCAGTTAAGTAGTCAACGAACACACATGGTACTTCTTCTATTCCTTCTTCTTTAGCTGCCATCAATCTTCCATGACCAGCGATTACATTAAACTCTCTATCAATTATTATTGGATTAACAAATCCAAATTCTCTAAGTGAAGAACGAAGTTTCAATATTTGTTCTGCCGAGTGTGTTCTTGCATTATTCACATAAGGAACTAATTTATCAATTGATATTAGTTGCATTTCTGTTGTTGTTTTAGACATTTTATCCACCTCCTAAAAAAGTCCCCATTCAGCGAATTTCTCAAATCCACCGATAGACTCAATGTAATCTTTAGCAATGTTTACTATTTCTTCATAAGGTCTTCCATCTACTTCTTTATCACCAATAGCACATGATATCTTCACAACTTCATTAGTTTCTTGGGCTTTCAAAAAAGCATAAATATTTACTGACACATCTGCTTTTGATAGATCCTTACCATGAAGTCCTCCACCAGTTACACCATCTGCCATATCAGAACCAAGTTTTCTATTAGTAGCACCTGTATCAACATCAGTGCCTCCTGTCCAATCTCCTAATGGATTGATTGTTGCATCTTGATACAATTCTTTTAACTCTTCTGTCTTACAATTGCTTTGACAAATTATTAATTTCTCATTATCTAAAATGTACTTACCATCGCTTGGATATTTTTCATAAATAAAACGAGCAATTTCTGATAACTTTTTTTGCTCGTCAGTTAAAGGTGTCCCTTTAAATATTCCATTGTCTCCACATCTAATCTCTTTCTCTTGGTTTTTAGATAAGTGTATATCTTGTGGCACTAATACGATATCTTTCGACATATCTCCTGCTATTCTTGTGATGATATTTTCTATATCTTCCTTATTAAAATCTACTGATGTTTCAACAATCACATGGCATACCCCATGTCCTATTAAAACTTCAACCGCTATTTTAGGATTGTCTTGTAACTTATATCCTAAATCAACTATTGCACCTGCAATTCTATCTGCAATTTTATCTGGGTGCTTTGGATTAACCTTTTCTATCATTTTTTTCTCTCCTCTCTTGCTCTTAATAGTCTCTCCATCAAATCATTTTGTGGTGCAGCATCTTCATAAGAAGTACTGCAATTTTCTTTTACTATTTGGAATATCTCATTCCATAATCTAACTGCTTGATTCATATAATTGATACCTATATTTATGAATGGCGATGGTATTGGTTTTTGAGTAGTGGGATGTTTTGATAAAAGTCCCAACTTGTTAGTTAGTTCTTCACATTGTATCCACCTTGCACTGCACATCGAGTATCTCTCCAAAAGCTGTGGCGAGATTTTTTGAGCACAGCCTACTTTTTTAAGCCACTCCCATGTTTCTTGGTATATCTCTTTTGCTTGTAGTTCATTTCCATCACGTTGCTTTTCAGATAAGAACTCGTGTGGCTTTGGCATCTCTGCTCCTTCGATTTCTGGAATATCCAAAGTCTCTAAAGTTCTACCACCTGGATTTCCATTTTGTGCTTTTTCTTTTATTGCTGATTTTTTCCTTCCAGCACCAATTCTTGCACCACCTCTACCACCGATGTTGTTTGATTTTGTTGGCATTTAATCTCACCTCCCTTTAATACCCTTTTGAATTCGCTTTTTTTACACATAAGACCCCACGCCCGTTGCACTGTTCTTACTTTTTAGAGATTTGACTCCCCCTACCTATAATATTTTGGTTTAGGTTTCCATCTATCTCCTCGTTCAGCATGAATCGTTGCATGGCATGATTTACAAAGTGAAATCAAATTCTTTCTGTCATGTGTTCCACCTTCTGCAAGAGGTAATCTATGATGTACCTCTTCCATCGCTCTGTACACACCTTGTTCCAAACACTTCTCACACAAAGGGTGCTCTTTTGCATAGCTATCTCTTATTCTTTTCCAAACTCGTCCGTACCTTTTCTTTACTTCTGGACTTCTATCGTATTGTTCATACCTTTTGTTTTCTTGTTTCTCATGTTCTAAACAAAACCTACCGTCTGTTAATCGTGGACATCCTGGGTAAGAACATGGACGCTTTGGTTTCTTCGGCATCTTTCCTTTTCCTTTCTTGCATAATAAAAGCCCTACAGGTTTCCCCATAAGGCTTTCATCATTCTAATTTCTTCCATTATAATAATATCACAAGACCATAGTCTCATACTATCACATTTACTCTCATCTTAACTTGGAACTACAATTTCTTTCAAAGCTGAACTATGCATACGGTGTATATGCTGTATTGAGTAGTTCATATCAACAGATATTTGTTCCCAAGTGTTGAAACACAAGTACCTCTTTTCAAGAAGTGTTTGGTATTCAATGTTAGGAACTGCTCTTATAACTTCCATTATCTCTTGCTTTAGGTTTATTAACTTTTCTATGTCTTCCTTAAGCTTGTCTTCCAAATCAATTATTTTAATAATGCAATCTTCCATTCTTGATCCACCACGATTAGGACTCTTTGGCATATCAGAAATGGTAGACGTGCATCTTGTTGCTAATTCGTTTAAGGATGCTATCTGTTGTGTCTTTGATGTTATACGTTCATCTAAATAATGAGCCTGTAACAAGTATTCTTTTGCTGTCATATTTTAACCTCCGATTCTTTTTGATTACCCTCGGATTGACTCTGATTTACTAAGATTTACTTTTACTGCACTAATCAATGAATCCTGTACTTTGTGTTTTCCTTCTAATGCTTGTATTATTTGTTCATCAATAGTGCCTTTTGAAACAATATGTTCTATTACTACCGTTTTTGCCTTTTGACCTTGACGCCATAATCTTGCATTTGTTTGTTCGTACAATTCTAAAGACCATGTAAGTCCAAACCAAATAATAGTAGAACCACCATCTTGAAGATTTAAGCCATGTCCTGTTGATGCTGGATGAATAAGTGCAACTGATATTTTTCCATTGTTCCAATCTTCGATACTTTTATCACTATCAAGTCTTGCAAATTCAATCTTTTTACTTTTTAGGTGTTTTTCAATTCTTTCAAGATCATGTTTGAACCAATATGCAACAAGTACAGGTTTTCCATTTGCTGATTCAATTAAGTCTTCTAAAGCCTCTAATTTTTTACTATGCACATCTATGAACTCACCATTTTCATCATATATGGCTCCATTTGCCATTTGTATTAATTTGTTTGATAGTACTGCAGCATTACTAGCTGTTATTTCTCCTCCAGGAAGTTCCAGTACTAAATCTTCTTTTAATTCTTGATATTTATTCCACTCTTTATCATCTAAAGTTACAGAATAGTTGCTTTTTATCAGTTCTGGCATTTCCAAATAATCAGTTGATTTCATAGAAATCGTAATATCGGATATTTGACTATATATTTGTTCTTCTGCATTTGGTAATGGTTTATAATTGAATATTATTTGACCATTTCGCTTATCTGGTTCAAAGTAGTTATTTCTATATTCTCCAATAAACCTTCCTAGTCTTTTTCCCATATCTAGCACTTTAAATTCAGCAAATAAGTCCATTAATCCATTACTTGATGGAGTTCCTGTTAATCCAACCATTCTTTTAACTCTAGGTCTTACTTTCATAAAACTTCTAAATCTTTGTGAGCTGTAATTCTTGAAAGATGATAATTCATCAATTACAACCATATCAAAATCGAATTTAGAACCCATTTTTTCAACTAGCCACTTAACATTGTCACGATTAATAATATAAATATCGGCATTGTTCATCAAAGCAGCTATTCTTTCTTTTTCTGTTCCTACTACAATCTCATATTTCAAGTTATGTAGGTGTTCCCATTTTTCTATTTCAGCTTTCCAACTAAATCTTGCAACTCTTAAAGGTGCTATTACTAAAACTTTGTGAACATCGAAACTATCAAATAATAAATCATTTATTGCAGTAAGTGTTATTGATGTTTTTCCAAGTCCCATATCAAGTAGGACAGCTGACTCTTTATGACTTTCAATAAACTCGGTCGCATACTTTTGATAATTATGTGGTTTGTATATCATCAATTACACCTCCTATATCTTCTACATTGTCTAACACATATACACTAAATCCCATCTCTTTTAACTTTTTAATTCTTACAAGTTGTAGTTTTCTTGGTTTCTGCTTTGGTGCTTTTAACTCTACAAAAGCAATCTTGCCTTTTGCCATTAGTACCAATCTATCTGGTATGCCATCTAATCCTGTTGATGCAAGTTTCAAACAAATGCCACCACGCTTTTTTACTTCACTAACCAACTTCTGCTCTATATACTTTTCTCTCATCAATCTTTACTCCCATCTGTCTTTTAAAGGGTTGTGACACTCAATGACTGCCATTTCCATAACTTTTCTTATATATTAATTTTTTAACTCTATAGAATATTTATAGAAAAGACTGTCACCGAGTGTCACTTTTTTAATTTTCTAGAAATTCTGATTTGAGTTTTAAGCCATAAATTAGCCTTGCTGTTTTTGTTTTTCTTCTTTGAAAACCAGCACTTTCAAGAGCAGTATAAAAATCAGTAGTACTTCTTATGTAGTCACCTACCCTCGAACAGTAGTCCCTATAGGCACTATAAACTTCTCCAGAATTTTCACTAAATGAATTATCAACTTCACAACATTCATCCAGGAATTGTGAAAACCAATCGTTGCTTTCTTTGTACTTATTAATTGCGTTTTCAACTACTGCTGGTTTAGTTAAGTGATACTCATTATCAATTACTCGTTTAGAACCTTCCATTATCCATTTAAGAATTGCACCACCTGCATTTTCATATAAGTAGTCAGCATAATTCTTTATATCTGATGAACCATCAATTACTGCATTAAACGGAATTACTATAAGTCTTCTCCAAGTTCCTTCATCAATTGCACCTACCTTTGGTAGATGGTTTGTATAAAGTACTAAAGTATGAGTTGGTTCAAACTTAAAAGGTTCTTTATATTTTTTCTCGGCATAGATTTCATCGGTAGAACACAACTGCTTTATATTAGAAGTATTAAACCTCATACCTTCTTCAAGTTCTGCTGCAATTACAAGTCGTTTTCCTTTTATCTCTGCCATCTCTGGTTTAACATTTCTCTTGCATCCAACAGTTAAAGTATCAGCTGACATATTGCCACTATAAGTACCTAGTATTTTGGAGATTGTATTCCAGAATGTAGACTTACCATTTCTACCACCACCATAAGCAATAATAAGACCTTCAAGATGCACTTTACCTATTGCAGCAAGTCCTGCTACTTCTTGCACGTATCTTATTAAGTCCTTATCCTCACAGAAGAATGTGTTTAGAGCATCATTCCATATTTCTTCTCCTTCACTAGATGGATCAAGTGTTGTTTGTTTTGTAATGTAATCATCAGCTGAATGTTCATGCTTTTTATCAGCACCAAATCTTAAATCATATGTTGCTGTTGGTGTGTTCAATAAGAACTCATCACTATCTAATCTATCTTGCTTGATTTCAACCATAGGACTTGCCTCTTTTAATGATGCAAAGATATACTTTGAGTCTCTTCTTTTAATTGCATACTTCCTATAAGCTGTTACATCTTCATAGTCTTTGAAAACTCTAGCTTGTTCTTCATTAAATAATCCAACTGCTTTTTTAGGACCGACAGAAGATAAAATATCCCAAGCACCATTTTTAAGCATTACATCAGTTAGTTTTTTTATTCCTACTTCCGCTTCTTCAAGTTGCCTTGTTGTTAGTTCCTGTGATATAGCTTGAGCTTTAGACTTTGACTCCTCCCAGTAACTTCCGTTATAAACAAGAAAGTCTGTCGATGGAGAATACTTTAATTTGTTCTCATACTCTTTTGCTAGTACAGTTGCCTGTCCTACATCAGAATAATCCAATGGTTCTAATATGAAATCTTGGTTGTATTGTTCTGGGTCAACATAGCCTTCTTGATTGGATAACTTTTTATAAAACTTTTTAGCACTATTCCAAATAGAAACTAGTTCTTCATCTCCTAATGGTGGATCACAAAGAGCAGCTTTTTCCATAAACACTTCATATGCTTTTTCGGTGTCTCCATATTTTTTTATAACTCGACCTGCAAAATGAGATAATGTGGAATTACGACTACCTTCCTTTATTACAAATCCATCTGGTATCCTATTCATTTCCGCTTCTTCAAAATCGTAAGCATTTAGGTATTGAGTTAAATTCATATCTCCTTTATAGATTTCCACATTGCCTTCTTTTGTACCAAAAAAGAACCTTGCAGCATCAAGAGCATTACTATCGAAGTATGGAAATATTAAATTTACCTTTTGTTTTATTTCTTTATATTTTGTTGCATCAGTTTCATAGTCTATTGGAAATAAAACATGAAACTTTGGACGAGCAGTTTTTCCGTTTTTTGCTTTATTGTTTGACCTACTATAATGAATTGCAAATGACACATTAGGAAAAGCCTGCATAACATCATTAGGTGTTATCCAATCTTCTGGATTATCTGAATGGTCATTATCACAATCAACAGGAAGGCAGTTACTTCCTATAAAATTGTCACCACTACGATAGCTATTTTTATATTCCGCACATACATAATCATGACTAATAGCCTCTTTTAAACTAGCCTCATCAATTACTTCTTTTTTATGAGGATAGTTGCAGTTACTCGGCAACCCAGTAACATCTGAATAATAAATTGTAAACATAGTTTTAATTCTCCTCCTTCATATCTTTATTGAAATATCTAATTCGCTTATTTTTCTTTTTAGCAATTAATATCTCTCGTTGCATTCCTTCTGTAATGACATCACCAAATACCCACATTTCATTGCAAAAACCTAAAAGAACATAGTTAATTTTGTGAATGGCTATGTTTCTTTCAAATAAGTCATCGTCATTTAAGAATTGTGGATATAACAGATGTGGAGTTATTGGTATGTTTTTCTTTTCAAATGTGAATCTACTATATTTCCTAGCTGCATCTATATTCTTTTCTACATCTCCTCTATACGGAGAGCATACATACACTAAAGGATAATATTCTTCTGTAAGATTAAACTTTTTTAATAGCTCCTTATACTCAAGAATCTCTGCTTCTTTTTCCATTATTCTTGCCTCCTTCCTTTGCATATCAAGAGAAACACCTTCTCCTAAATTACAGTCAAAGAAAAAAGGCTATATTTTAGCCTCTCATCTAATCTTTTTTATAAAATTCACATTCGTATCCATCTGCCCTTAAAAGTAAGCCTTTAATCCATGGTGGTGTTTCTCCCATTTGTTCACATACTTTTTCTAGTGACATTTCTTTACTACATTCAATTATCATTTCATCATGAACATGACCAACTATAAAGCAATAAGATAATTTCTGCATTGCATAACACAAAATATCTCTACTTATTGCTTGTACTATATTTTCTACAAACTTTGGACCGTAGCTTTCTAATCTCTCCCATTTTTTAGTTGCACCAACACCTTCATAAGTTACACTTTCTGATCCAAATTGATTTATACCTATTTTAGGTTTTACATATGCAAGTCTTCTACCACTTGGTAATTCTATAAACAACATTCCACTTTTATAAATGAACTTTAATCCGTGTGTTTCTGTTGTTACTCTATTTCTTATAGCATTTTTTATTGCCCTATCTACTGCCCACCACATTTCAACGATGTGAGGATTAGCATCTCTCCAAGACCTAACAAGTGGTTCTAGTTCTTCTTCCTGAAGTCCCATTTCAATGGCTCCCATTGCTTTTAAAGCTCCAACAGAGCCACCATACCCACAGGCTAATTCTGCGATTTTTCCTTTCTGCCTTAAATGACCATTAACTCCATGCTTTTCAACTGGAACATTAAACATAGCAGATGCTGATTGACAATAGATATCACCATTGTTTGCAAATACATCCATTCTCCATTTTTCATTAGCAAGAAATGAAAGTACTCTAGCTTCAATAGCAGAAAAGTCTGCAACTATAAATTTCATATCTTTTCTAGGAACAAAAGCTGTACGGATAAGTTGTGATAAAGTATCAGGCACATCATATAAAGTTTCAAAAGCATCGTAGTCACCATACTTTACAAGTTCTCTTGCATCTTTTAAATCTTCAATATGGTTTTGAGGTAGGTTTTGTAATTGTATAATCCTTCCTGCCCATCTTCCTGTTCTATTAGCACCGTAGAATTGAAACATACCTCTAGCACGATTACACGCACAACCTGCATTCTTCATTGCCAGATATTTCTTCACAGAGGATTTGGATATTTGTTGCCTTAACTCTAAAACATCAACTATTTCTTTTGGTGCATCTTTTATCATCTCGATTACTTGCTTTTTACCAAGTGACTCCATTTCTACACCATTGTTATTTAACCATTCTTTCATCTGCATAACTGAATTTGGATTTTCTATATTAGTTAGTTTTTGTAATTCATCTAATGCTTTTTGCTTTGCTATTTCATCGAATTTTATAGCATTTTCTACAAGTTCCATATCAAGTGCAATTCCTCTATCATTTATTTCTTGATCCAAGTGATATTCATCCCATAGAAACTCTGGTACTGGATAACTTTGTAACCTTTCTTGTATTGAAACTTCAACCTCTACATCTCGCTTATTATAACTTTTGAAAAGCTCCCATTTTGCAATATCATGTTCTGGTAGGTTTCTAGTTCTACCACCATTTGTTTTAGTTGGATTACAAGGAACACAAAAATATTTAATTAAGTCTTTACCTTCTTTTAGTTTTTGTTCTTCCAACCCTAAAACACTACCAACTCCTGCAAGTGATAATGGAAGACCTAAATAAGCAGACCATATCATAGAACATCTCCATGAAATTGGATTCAAAAACTCGTTTACTGTATCTTCATTAATACTATAAGATATAAAATATTCAGGATAATATCTGGATATATAACGAGATAAACACACCCTTTCAAAACTAGCATTATAAGCCCACTTTGTTATTCCATCGTCAACAAGTGCTTTTATAATTTCAATTGGTAGCTTTTCTCCTTGAGCTAAATCAACAACTTCAACTTCTCCATGATTTATAGAATAAGCAAATAGTAGGATTTCAAAGTTTTCTGATTCAGCATATTTGTAAACCCCACACTTCGATAGGTCTACATCAGAAAATGTTTCTATATCAATAGAAATGGTTTTAATTTCTTTCATTTCTTTACCTCCTATTACGATTAAAGCGGTAGATTAACTACCGCCTTATCTTATTTCATAAATTCTTTCATTCTTGCTTTGTGGTACTCTTCATCTCTTTTTTCTTGTTTAGCTCTTCTCTTTTCAGCATTCACATCTGATGATAGTGAAAACAAAGTACTTAGAACAAATAGGAATAAAAGAGTTATAAATTCAATACCTACAATTACACAGAATATTGTTGATAAAACGTTAATCATCTTTTTATCCTCCTATTCTAAAAAGTCATCTTCATCGCTAGTTGCGAAGTCGTCTTCAGCCCTTGATTTTCCACCAAGACTTTCTCCGTCTTTTATTTTTTGTAAGTTATTTAATCCGCAGGCGATACCTTTATTACCATTTGAATTAAATGCATATAAATTAATACTTGCTCGTCCATACACCCCACTATAAACTTCAGAGCGTTCTAATATAGGTTGAAGAGCTGCATCTACGATACCCGGTGCCTTTGGAGAATTTGCATTTATAAAGTAACATCCTTTATATGCCTCGTCATCTGGTCTTTCTAAATCTCCATCACGAAGTGGTGTCTTAATTGCTTGTAATGCTGGTACACTTTTTCCTGTTCCTTTTAATTTACTTTCTCCTTCTTTATATGCTACTTCAATCGCCTTTTTAATCTTCTCAACTGTTACTGTGTCAGTTTTTGGAATTATTAATGACACACTATATTTTGGTGTTCCTCCATTGATTGATTTAGGCTCCCACACATTGCAGTAGCTCCATCTTGTATTTACTCCTGTTATCACTTTTGTCGAATTATAACTGTTATTCATAATTATTTTCCTCTCTTTCATTTTTAAATTCTTCGATTGACATGGCTGGTCTTTTATCGCTCTCCAGTACGAGCGTCGGTTTACCTTGAGGTTTATAAATTAGATTTCCTAAAACCTCATTAAATCTTGTTCTACCTAGTAGATTTGTCATTGCTGTAATTCCTAGAACTTTCTTTTCATAAGGATCATATCCTGCATTTTTAACTGCTGTTGCTACTTCTTCTTCATTTAAATATTTTCGATTAGAACGTCCTTCCACCAGTTTCAAGTTAGGATAATTCTTTCCGAGCAAGGCTTGATTTAAAGCATAATCTTTTACATCAGATACCCAAGATACCAAATCACTTGATTTAATAAGAATTGATGATATCTCTTCATCTGTTAATTCAGCAGGTTCTTCAAAATCATACTTTGCAAGTTCCATGTTGTATTCAGCCCTTTTTCTACAAGTTGCTTTTATCTTGCAAAATTGACAGTGGTCTCCTGCCTTGAACTCACCTTTTCCTTCGTAGGCAAGTTCTGCGATTGGTTTTAGTGTATTTTCTGCCCAGTAGTATAGCTCTGTAACACTCATGTTTGAAACACTGATGTTTTCAATTCTTGGCTGATAAATCACCATGCATACTTCTTCAATGTCATATAAGCTGTTAAATAGTTCTAGAGCTCCAATTGCATAGCACATCATTTGTGAATTATCTTCGCTCTCAACTTCTACACCTTTACCATATTTAAAGTCAATTATATAAAGTTTCTTGTCTGCTATAATTAAGCAATCTCCTGTTCCAAATCCCTCTGGAACAAACCTTGAAAAGTCTAGCCTTTGTTCTATTAAAACAAGTGGATCATTACAATAGTTCTTTGCCTCTTCTATAACTTCCATGATGTAACTTGCATAATCATTAGCACATCTTTCCATCTCTTCATTATAGTAAGATAAACTATCGGTTGGATCTTGCATTTTAATTCCTAGCATCGACTTAACTTTATACTCACAAAGTGTGTGTGCATCTGTTCCTTCTTTAGCATATTCAGATGTTGTATCTTCTACTTCAGCACATAACTTTGCAGAAGGAGGACAATTGAGCCATCTTTTACTACTAGATGCTGATAATATTGCATGACTGCCCATATTAAATTCCCTCCGTTTCTTTTAATAACTCATCATATTTTGATGCGTCTAATTCAGATAACTTGTTAACTCCAAATTTAGTAAGTAGTCCTTTTACTTCAGCTGTTTTTCCTGCTCTTGATTTTTCTGCTAGAACTGCTCTTACTTCTTCTAAAGTTACAGACTTTTTAATTTCTTTAGGTTTTTCTAGAGAACTTGAAAAGGCTGATTCAATACTTCCTACAATGTCATTAATCGATGTTATAATGTCGCTTACTGTAGATAATATTTCACTTAACTTATTTGTACTTTTTCTTAGTTCTTCTAGTTCTAAAGATAAATTATTCATCTTTGCCATCGGTACTTCCTCCTTCCTTTATTTCTTTGACATCAACGGATTGTACTGACTGACCAGGGTCTAATAAAAATACTTGTCTATAATCTCCAAATAAAAACTTGATGATTTTCTGTGGCAAAGTTAATTGACCACCTCGAAGTATTTTCACATTGTTGCCATTCTCATCAGTTACGTTGATTGTGACCTTATGCTTTATAGCCATCCTCTTGAGCCTCCCTTCGTTTTTGTAAGTCCATTGCCTTACAAGTACTAGGCAAAGAATTTTTTATCTTTTTTAACCTCTCTTGAAATTTTCTTTTATAAACTTCAAAATTTTTTCTTTGTGCTTATGAACACTTGGTATAGAAGTTCCCATAATGGCAGCTACTTCAGTAAGTGAATAACCTTCTAGAAAATGAAGTTCATATACTCTTTGTTGTTTTTCAGTCATCATTGAAACAACTTCTCTTAACCTATCTACTTCATCGGATGTATCTTCTACAGCAGTCGTATTATCTGCAAGATAGATACACTTGTCCTGATTCCCTTCCTCATCAAAGATTGAATCAATAGATAAGTTCCATATCTCTTGATATTTTTCGCCTGGGTGTTTTTCTTCCCAATCCCTAATATCTTGTTTTTCTTTTTCAGATATAGGTCTATGCCAGTTCTTATGGTTGTAATAAACCTCTGAATCATCTAAAGAATGAAGCTTCTTGATGAACTCCTCTGTTACTCCTTCTTCTCCTGGTTTGATCGTGATTTTAGTTCCATCGTCAAAGATGTAGGTATAAGTACCTCTATTTTCTTGTTTTGTTTTACGACTTTTCATTTAAAAGTCCTCCCTTCCTTTTGCCTGTTGTTTCAGTGCAGAAGGAAAGGAAAAAAGAGTCCGTGCTTTTTTAGTACACGGACTCCTACTGCCTGATTTAGGGTGCAATAAAGAGAGGGTACTAAAATAAGCGTTTTTACCAGTATGGTAATAATAACTTTTTATTCGTATCCTTCCGCCCTTATTGCAAATCAGGCTTCATTAATATTTTACGGATCAAGTTTTTATTTCTTCTCAATCACTGTTTTAATTTTATAGCGAATACAATAGTAATTGAAGATAGCAAAAAAACACATAACTTTTTATAATTAGTTATGTGTAATATGTTGTAATATTTGTTATTTTATTATATAATTTAGACATCACATATAATTTTATATAACTAAATGTATTCTATATAGAATATAGCACTAAATATTAGTTATTTTGATTAGGGGGTACTTGAATAAAATGAGTGAAATTAAAGAGAATTTTTTTGAAAATAATGCATTATTTAAATTTAAAACATACTCTTGTGATATGAATATTGATACAATACATACCACACCAGGAGCTGAACCTATATGTGAATATAAATTTATAGCTAATACAGATAAGCCAATTACATTAGCATATGCACCAAAAAAGGGTTTAGTAAGAATAGATGAAAAAGGATCAATTATAGAAAGTGATATACTTGGAACTTTTATAGCACTATGTGATAAGAGTGAAAAAGATTTAACAAAATTTGTAAATGAAAATGGTTTCTTATTCCCTATCAATAATGATGCTTTTGAAGGAATAAAAAAAGAAGACTTAACTAACATTATTACAAGACTACGTCATACTGTCGAATTAATGTCAGAAATATCTTCTACTAAAAAAAACTATTATAAAATTGTTTCATGTATTATTAATTTACTATTTTTTGAGCCTGTTGAAATCAAAACAAACCAAATGAATGAGAGCTATAGAACGCATCATTATCAATATGTAGATTTATTAAAAGCCACAGGTGGAGAACTATCAGCTAAAAGAAAACAGCAGGAATTTGAAACAGGTATACTAACAATTGAAAATGATACTATACTTCCAAACTATCAAATTAAAATAGAAGATTACAATAATGAAATATCCGATAACAAAGGGATATATAAAAATATATTGCAAGTGTATGTAAATACCGAGTTTGAAGAAAACGAAAAAAGGAAACTTACTGATGTGTTATTTCATTCGTTAGAAAAATGCAAGTCGTTAGATAATTTCTTTTCTAACGATAAAATTTTAGATGATATTTCAGATGAATTTAAAAATGCAATAATAGAAGTAGCAAACTATATCATTGGAGAAGAAATAAATGGAAACTTAAATAGAATACGTCCATTGTATAATTCAAAAAAAATGACACCATCTTGGGTAATTGGAGATTTACTAAGTGCATTATATTTTTCAATTTTCTATCTAAAACCAAATTTAGAGTTATATCGACAATGTGCTAATCCAAGATGTAATAAATACTTTTTAGTTAGTGCAACATCAAATAAAAAAATATATTGTAGCCCAGAATGTTGTAGTCGAGTTACCCAATACACCTATAGAAAAAAGAAGAAAAATGAAGAAAATGCAAAAAAAAACTGTATGAATTAATCATACAGTTTTTATGTTTTTGATATTGGAACTTCCCCTCTACCTAAAACAACATCAATACATTCGGCAAGGGCTACTTTCTCCTTCATAGGATTACCTGAATAATGATACATTAAATGTCTTGTATCCATAACAATTCCCTGAATTCTTTCATAGTATTTTTTATTGGTTCTCCAATCACCAACTGCCTCTCCTATATTTCCAACTACAGAATCAATTTTAAAATAATTCTTTGCCGCATTAAATGGCATAATAAATGCATTAAATAATGATTCTTGATTGATGCCTTTATTTTTCTCCAAATACTCGCCATATGTAATTTGTTTATTTATAGATGAACCATCTGGTAGATGATCAGGTATGCCAGTTACACCATATTTATAGCATTTTGCATCTAATACATAATATTTATCATTATAAATCATTATTGTATCTGGCATAAGTGGTCTTTTTTCTTTATATCTACCATAGTCAAGCAACCAACGTGAACGTGGAAAATACTTATCTTTATCCTTTTCTCCAAAGGCTCTATCTATTAGTTTTTCCCATACCCTATCAAAATTATCTGTTCCAAAATAAAATTGCTTTTCAGATGTTTCCTCATCCATATACATTAGCATATCTTTCATTGCTTGAAACAAAACTCTTTTTTTATCGTCATTAGTATTTCCTAACTTAGAATTTAAAATAGCAAGTGAAGTTTTTATATCAGGATGTGGTCCTGGTTGTTCTGGCATATAAGGAACATATAACCACCCTAATTTTTTAAATGCCTCATACACACAAAATCTATTTATTAAAGTGATTTGTTTTGTATCGTTTGGCGTAACATCCCTTACAGTAAATTCGGTATAAATAAAATTACTAACACCATTATTTTGTTGAACTAATGGAATTTGATTTTTTACAGTTCTTGCCCAGTTTTGTCTTCCTTTAGTACTTGTTTTATATATAGGATCAACTTCCGTATAATACTTACCTCCAATTGAAAAGTAATATTCAATTACACTTTTATAAGCATTTATTGGAAAGTCAACTGACTGAGGTGCTGCAAATTTGTTGACTGCTAATAATCTATCTTCATTAGTTGTAAATTCAGATAAAACTTGAATAAGATGTTTTATATCAGTTCTTATTTCATTATCTTCATCTGGTAATTGATAGCCTATTGGAAAATAGACCATTGCATTATCAGAATCAACTTTTATTCCTACAAATCTGTCCCCGTCTTCATTTGTATTAATGTGGCAATGTTTCTTTAAATCATCATCTAACATTGCTTTATATAATGCTGAATCTATATCCATTTATGCCTCACCACCTTATTCTTCAGGATGAAGAAATGCATTTTTAACATTATCTTTAAACATATCTAAACGGTCTTCACCAGTAGAATACATAAAATGTCTAATTACTTGTTCTAAGCTTTGATACTCCGTAATGTTAAATACTATCTCTCTATTAAATTTAAATGCATCATCCCATAAGTATTTAATTACTTTTTCAGGGAACTTTCTATTTTGTTTCATTGCTGTTCTAATCTCAGCAATTCTTATTTTCTCTTGTTCACTTAGAGCATCATTTTCTTCTTTTTCTCTAAGACTATCATATTCTCCATCTGTTAGATTTCCCATTTTATCGTCATATTCTAAGTCTTGTAAATGAACAAAATATGCACCCAATCTTTTATCCTCTGATGAAGTCATTCTTGCATTATTTCCAACTATAATATCGTTTATTTCTGTACAGAAGGTTCTCCAAGTTACTCCAGTATCTAAAATTTGAGCATTAGCAAGTTTTTTGTCTACGTGTTCAAAATTATTTTCTATTAGTCTCATTTCCCATCTACGTTGGAATGCAGTGTCTAATGTAAATACATTTTGGTCAGATGTATTCATAGTTCCAATTATAGATAAATTTGAAGGAATGCGAACCTTGTGTCTCGGATCATCATAAACTACTTTAGCGATATTTTCATTAAATATACCATATTCACTAGTACCAACTGTCTTATGTCTAATTTCACTATTATCTTTTATTCTATCTAATAATTGAAATACCTCTCCAAATATTGCAGGAGCATTACCACGATTTATTTCCTCAATTATAAGAATATATTCTTTATCTGGATTTTGATAAGCATCTCTTAATATTGTTGTAAAAGGACCAGGTGTAAATTTATAACTTACTTGTCCATTATCAGAAACATTTGGTAATATTTGTCCTATAAAATCAGAATAAGTATAATCAGGATGGAAAACCAATCTACGAACTTTACTATCCTTCTTACAATATTCATGTTCTATAGTCCAACTTTTTCCTGAACCTGGAACACCATATAAAAGAATATTTGTACCACCACTTATACGAACTGGAGCATTACTATTTGTAGATTCCTCAATTTCTTGTGGTTGATTTTCAGTCAAATTAGTATTTTCTTTTAATTCAAAAAGTGATTTTGTTGAACCTAAAAATGCCAAATAATTATCTGTTGTAAATATATTTGGATTACTTTCAAAGATAAATACTTTTTCTGCAACTTCATTGATAAAATCCGAATTTAAAGTTATAGCATCCTGTTCAAAAACCAATGTTGGTAGCTGTTTCAATGCTCTTATTAATCTATTATCAAACTTATCTCTAAAAGTTTCAAACTGTGGAATTACATCACTTTCTTCTCTTAGTAATTTAATTAGTAATAGAGTTTGAAGAAAGTCTTCAAATACTTTTGTAGTAGCAACTAAATATCTATACTCAGCCATGCTTATTGAATATTTTCCTGTTGTTCTACCTAATTCTATTAGAACCTTGTATAGTAGCATTACAGGATATAATCTATAGTTTTGTCTTACTCCTTCATTCTCCTCATCAACTGAAGAACTAATATACATTTTTTCAATTTGTCTTTGAATTATATCTATGTATAAATCCTTCTTTTCAAATTCTCCATTACATCTTGCGTTTATTTCTTCAAAAGTTTCCGTAATAATAGCATCCTCATATCTTGATGATGTCATAGTTATTAAGCCAAAAAATGCAGCAACACGTAGTGCTCTATAATTATTTGATATTTCCACATCGGCTTTAATTCTATTTATTTCGGATATTTTTGTTCCAATAAACTCTTGTAAATTACCTTGATGTTCTCCATTTTTAAACTCTTTTAAAAATGAAACTAGATAGCAAATATTATCGAATGCTGTTGGTTGCTTTACTAAATACCAGCATTCAAAATCACTTGCATTTTGTAACTCTGTTAATTTATTTTGTAATATTGTATTCATTACTCATTATCCTCCTCTAAAATTTTATTTATTAATCTTGCTAGAAAATATGATACCTTCGGTGGTACAGCATTTCCTATTTGCTTACATATTGAAGTTTTATTACCATAAAAGATAAAATCATCAGGAAAACTTTGAATTCTAGCTGCCTCTCTTGGCGATAATGTTCTATCTTCTTTTGGATGAATAAATCTTCCACCTGCAGGGGTGTCAAATCTTGTTGTTATTGTTGGTGCTTGTTCATCCCAACATAATCTTCCATAAGCTCCACTATGAACTGAATTGATTTTTTCGTCCAATGCAGTAAAGTTTTCTCCATTACTAACACGTTTCATTCTATCAATCGCAACTTTTGAATGCTTTGTTTTAGTATGATTTGTTAATTTATCATTTTTACATGATAAATACTTTTGATAGTTTGTGATTGCCTTAGGGTTGTTTATATATCCATCTTCTGTAGTATCTTGTAAATTACTAATTGCGTCTTCTACTGTTACTTTATCAAAATAATGTGGATAGTCTTTTATAATATCTTCTTTTGTTTTTTCCCAAAGTTCATCAAAGTTATATCCTCTTTTTTTAGTTCCGATAATTATCATTCTTTCTCTTTTTTGAGGTACTCCAAAATCAACTGCTTTTACTACTTTATAATGAATCTCATATGGCTCGCCGTCTAACATATCAGGATCAGAAAATATTCTCAATATTTCATTAAATATTTTCCCATCTTGCATTGTCATAATCCCTTTGACATTCTCTATGACAAATGCCTTCGGTTTAACAGCTTTTACGACATTAAAATAATGTTTGAATAAATAATTTCTAGGGTCATCTATAAATCCATTTCTTATTCTTGCACCCGCCATAGAAAAACCTTGACATGGTGGACCACCAATTATTACATCAGCATCACCTTCATTAAACATTCCAGACTGGTCTATATTTTTTATATCATCCACTATAACATCAACTTCAGGATGGTTTAATTTATAAGTGTTTGCTATTTCTGCATTAAATTCTACAGCTTTTTTTATTGTATAATTATCTTTCATAAAGCCTAAAGATAATCCACCGCATCCAGCAAACAAATCAATTACATTCATCTTCAGCACCTCCACCTATTCTGTATCTATATGCAAAATTCTTTATATAAAGACTTTCCTCTTCAGTTAATCCAAATAGCTTATTTATATAATCATCTATTTGATGAATAGTCTTCACACATGATTTATGCTTATACTCATATTCCGTTTGTTTAGTCCCAACGTATAATTTCGTTTTTTCTAGTTGTTCTTCTAGCTTTTTTGCTAATTTGTTAATTTCCGTATAGTCTTCTATCTCAGGTATTTTAAATCCTAATAGTTCTTTTCTTGTAATATGCCAACAATCAGAAACGCATATCCAGTACCACCAAAAAAGTGAAGAACTTAGAAGACACATACAATAATTTTTTTCGTCTTCCGATTTACATTTAAATATTTTATATTCAGACCCGTTATGTTCATTTAAAAATACCTTAATCCAAAAAGCAGCTCTCATATTTAAATATAAAGGATTATTTCCTCGTTCCATTAAATTCAATATTGGTTTTCTTTGACGCTCTATTCTTTTATAAACGCCTACATCTATTATTGTACCAAGCTTTGGAATGTAATCATCTCTTATATTAGTGTTCTGTACAACTTCTGCCTCATCAAATAGTTTTTTCCTTTCATTTTTATACCAGTATTTATAATTACCAGTAAATATTTTTTTGCTCTTACTTTTCTTATTTTTTCCAATTAGAATGCACAATTTTTGATGAACTGAAGTAAACAAACAATCAGGTCTGTCTGCATAACTTAAAATATACTGTTCAGGAATTACTTCATACAATTCATCTCTAATTCCTTTCATTCTTGGTGTAGAAACATAAGATAAAGGAATAATGAAACCTAGCACCCCATTAGTTTTTAATTGCATTGCAGCATTTTCTAAAACATTAGCATATATATTACCATCTTTTTTTAAAGGCTTTGATTCGCTTTTAGCATCTTCGACATATGGAGGATTTCCAATTATAATATCGTATTTTACTTTTCTTCTTGATATATCTTCGACGTAGTCATAGCTTTCAAAATTAGAGTTTAGTATTTTAGAAATATCTCTTATTTTTTCAACGCCATATCTATGAAGTATATATAATAGCAATCTAAGTTTTGTAATTATAATGGAATCATTATTCAAGTCATTTCCTTTTATTGTTTCTACCACTCGATTAATCTTGTCATTTGTTATTGTTGCATGATGCAAATCCAGTAAATTAAGTTTCAAATCTAACGCTGCTAAAAGGAATACTCCCGAACCACAGCAGGGATCATAAATTGTTTTTTTATAACAAATTGTACTGTATGGTATTCCATTCAAATCTAATACGTGTAAATTATTCGGTTTAAGTATGTTACATACTTGCTTTACACTATTTATTAGTATAAACTCTACAACATCAATTGGAGTATAATAAACTCCCTTATTTTTTCTAATTGATTCCTTTTCATTTAAAGTTGCAAGTACATCCTGCATTTCTTCATAAGTATAATATTTTTTTAACGATTTATACTCTCCAAACACTTCTCCAATAATGTTATTTATTTCATCATGTATAATTAGTAATTCCTTATTACTATAGTTTTGATTCAAATAACCATTTATTATTTTCAGTGCATTAACTACTACATTATTTATCATTTTCACACCGCCTATAAAATTTTAATTGTCTATGGCACTTTTACCACTTTTTACCCATTCGTCAAGTTCTGATAACTTAAATTTCCATAGCTTTCCAATTTTATGAGCTGGTATCCCATTTTCTTTTTTTATCCAATTTCTAATAGTGTCTTTATTTACTCCTAGATGATTAGCGGCTTCTTCAATGCCCACCCACTTTTCTTCATTTTTATCAGCTATAGTCATAATTTCATCTCCTTTGAATTGATATCCTTAACAATTATTATTATATATTTTTTGTAATAAATAATCAATATTTTGATGTGATTTTATATGATTTTATATGATTTTGTATGATAGAACATACAATAATTTTTTCATTAAATTATCTAATTAACTGCAACATATAAAAATTTCGCTATTAAATTATATTGACTTACTTCTTGCTTTCTTTAAATCTGGGCATAAAAAAAGAGCCTTTCCTAAATCAATTAAAATTTAGAAAAGGCTATATTTCCTTTGAAATCAAAGGATTTCTTTCAAATATCCTGCTTATTCTTTGTATCATATTTGGAGTTGTTTGGTCAATAAAATATATTTTTAAATCTTGTGGCAATATGTAGAATATAAAATTACTTAGAAT
>ENA-ORLF01000081-ORLF01000081.1-human-gut-metagenome-genome-assembly--contig:-NODE-81-length-52434-cov-6.33987_pt1 | contig 52434 bp, 39 predicted proteins | sample MGYA00243066_ERZ508822 | MGnify/ENA primary metagenome ERZ508822 (study PRJEB26277, sample SAMN04329791) | human gut metagenome | biome: human-associated habitat | host: Homo sapiens | place: USA... | reverse complement strand
TTAACATACTAATAACCATGACTGTAAAACAACAATCAAACAATCCTGAAAACGGAATAGAACGGCTTTTCATTGAATTCGCCGAAGAGTGCGGCAAGAACCCGAACCTGAACCAGGCGGCGCAGGAATTGAAGGAAAGCGTCTTTGCTGCCTCTCAAGCCGCCGGCGTTGATCCCTCCCATGCCTTCGGCGTCATCATCCGGGATATGATGCTCCTGGAATCCTTGCAGAAACGCGTGGAAGAATCCCGCAACGCCCTCACCGCCGGGAAACTGCCCGCTTTCGTCATCGAGGAAGCCCGCGCTCAACGATAACCCTCCACCTTTACCACCATGGCCACCAAGAAAGAAATTGAAATCAAACTCAAGTCCACGCTGGACGGAAAAGGCGTGGAAGAAGCCAAACAGCAGATCGACGCGCTGAACAAGTCTACGGAGCAGTTGGATAAAAACAGCAAGCAGGCAACCAGGAGCGTGAAGAACATGGGGCAGGGGGCCTTGCAGGCTGCCTATTTCTTCGATGACTTGCAGTACGGCATCCGGGGCATCATGAACAACATTCCCGGGCTGGTGATGGGATTCGGAGGCGGCGCAGGTCTGGCCGGCGCAATGTCGCTTGCCGTTCTGGCCGGGGCGAAGCTTTACGATTGGATGGGGAACACGGAAGCGAAATCCAAAGAGCTTGCTAAGGCGATTGAAGAGGAAGCAGAAGCATTTAGAAAATTAAAAGCAGAGGTTGAAGAGACATGGCGGCAAAATCAAAACGAGCAAATTTTAAGAGAAGCTTTAGATAGTGCAAAGAAAATAGCTGATTATCGAAAGCTGGAATCAGAAGCCTTAAAATATTCTCTGGATTATCGTAAAGAATTGATTTCTTTAGAATCAGGAATCAAAGACGATGAAGCAGAAATTGCCCGATTAAAGGTAGAAGAAGATTTTGCAAATGGACTATTAGGAGAAGGATCAGATGCAGAACGAAGAAAAGCACGTTTGTTGGAAGGAATTGAATTAGATAGTCGTGCAAGGAGAAGAGGAGAAATAGAAGAATCAGCAAGTTTGGATGTATCGGATGCAGTAAATAAAAGAATAGATGCAGCACGAAGACAAAGAGAAGCTAAGGCCGCCTTGCAAAACGCATCTATTAATGATGATATAATGACCCTGGAAGAGAGACGAGCTGCAGAAGTTTCTGTAGAAGAACAGACTAATTCATTGAGAAATGACTTATACGATTATTTAATATCTTTAAGGGATAAAGAAGTAAATTTAGGGGCTATTAGGTATAAACAAGTTAGCGATAAAAATATTTATGATGCAGTATCTCAATTTGTTGGCGGTAAAAATATATCTGATAGAAGAATTTCATCCTTGCTTGATAAATATGGTTATATCAACGCAGAAGATAGAAGAGATAAAATATTTAACACAGAAGAAGCCATAGAGAAGAGTGATATTGCCCTTGAAGATAGCGGATTCTCTTTAGGTAATGGAACTTCTGGCGAAGGTGGATATAGTAATGCCTATGCATCTTATGCAAAAACTATAGAAACTCTTGAAAAAGAATATGAAGAGGCGGAAAAATCTCTAATAGAAGCTATAAATGAAGAAGAAAAGGCAACGAGAAACTTTTCTAATATAAAAAAGAAAAATGAATCGGAAGCGGCAGTTGATGAACAACGAGGGAGGACCGCTCAAGCGCAAGAGAGAAAATCCATTAGAGAAGAAAGACAAAGAGAAGACGCCGAGAATGAAATTAAGGGGCGAAAAAAAGATATAGATAAGAAAACAGAGGAACTTAAAAAGAATAATGAGTATTTTTCAGAGGCTGTAGATAGGTTTATAGTGGAGGCTGGAAAATCTGCCACTGACCAACAAAAGGCACTTGTTAGAGCTGCATCTGAAGCTATACGTGGACAGGTGAAGAAAGCCGCTTCCGATGGAGTAATAGATTCTCGAGAATATGAACAAATTGGAATAGCGTTTAGAGACGCCTTAAGACAACAGGGCATTACTAATCAATCTATATTGAACGGACTTTCCGGAAACATGAAAGAAGCTCTATTACTGATTAACATTCAATCAGGAGAACTAAAAAATCTAAAAAACGGTTTGGATCAAATGAAAAAAGACTTAGAACAAGCTAAAAACAATATAGAGGGCTTAAGAAGAAGAAAGCATTGAAAAAAAATGAGGATATTGTAAATTCCCAAATTTATGCGGTATCACTATTTTTCCGGAAATGTTGTGAAGGGACCTATTGTTCTTACCGAGTTAAGAAGGTTAGTCGAGAGAAACATAATTTCTCCCGACACGTTAATTTGCGCAGAAGGTACAAAAAAATGGGTCAAGGCTTCGGAATTGTTATTTTCTTCTTCATTATTGAGGGAAAATAGTGGGATCATGCATTCCCCTAATAAGGTTCCAACTTGCAAAGAAAGTCATTCTGCTCTTGCCACAGTCCTCGTATTCTTAGCAACATTGTCAGTTGGTGGTGGAGCAATTATGGGAATAGCAAGTTTTATATCAGGCTTATCTATGGCTGGAATAGGCTATATCGTCGGGGGGGTAATTGGTGGAATTATGTGGTATACGTTTTATGTCCTATTAAGCAAAAATAAATAACTAGGACAGGTAAACGCATTGCCGAACCAGGCAAGATACGGTAACATCAAGCCATAACATAACCATTTTACAAGCAGCAGGAACCACGACATCGCCATCAATGACTTGCTGGGCCTCAAGCCGTCGAGCCTGACCCACGACCAGCAAAGCTTTTCCTCCTCCGCCATCACCGCGGTTTATCCCGTGCGAACGCTGGGGGAGGTCTTACCCTTCCAACAGTTCGATACTGTCTCCATCTCCCAAAACGGGAACACCATTCTTTCCGGCCTCGTTTCCAGCATCGAAAAGACCTACAGCGGCTCTTCCCGTGCGTGGAAAATCGTCTTTTCCGATCCCTGGTATTGGCTGGACAACTGCTTTGCGCTGGATTCCGAATGGAAGCCGGTCTTTTCCATGTGGAATAAAGTCAGCGGAGGGGGCGGCATCATTCCCAAGATAAGCATTGCCTCCGCACTCTCCCGGGTGCTGAACCTCGCCAAACACCACCCGGCGGACTACGAGCTGCGTATCAGCGACGACAAGATGCTGATTCCGTGGAACGCCTCCTGCGATACGCTGAGCAGCCTCCTTCAATCCATCCACCGCTGGTCGCCCCGCATGGTTTCCTACTACGACTACAGCGGCGCGCGCCCCAAGCTCATCATCACGGACTATGACGCCCTGACGCCCATCGCGCTTCCCTTGCAGCCGACGGCGACGGTCAAGTCTATGGATGTTTCCCTGGTCCCCCGGGGCGACCTCGTACCGCCCTGCGTGGCTATCGTCGCGGAAACCACCGGCAGCAACGGCTACCGCGTCTCCTACCTGTCCAAATACCCGGAAGACGGGGACCCGACCTTGCCGCACTCCATTGTTTACCGAACGTCAGTAGACTTCTACTACTCCAAATACAGTTCTACGGGGGAGCCGGTAGAAGATCAGCAGCCGGTGCAGGGCACCAGGGCCGGCAGCCTGTCTTACCAGCGCATGAAAGTGACGGGGACCAGGATTGACCAGAACGACATGATCAACAGTTTCTGGAAACATCATTCCGCTTGTATGAAGGATGTAGGAGCAAACGCCGTCTATGACCAGGATCCGACCATCACCGGGAAGCCCTGGGACGGAACGGAGGAAGACAAGCCGCGAGGCTACAACACCGCCGCCACAGGCTATGAACTGACGGACGGGCAAATTCATACCAAATCCATCCGCCCGCAATGGTGCAACGCCACCGTCAAGCAGCGTCTTGCCATCCCGGAAAGCGCCCCGGCCAAGTGGAGGGAGAAATTCAAGAATGTGGGGACCCTGCAAGGCGTGCCCTGCTTCTGGGAAGAATTCTCGGTGGATCTGGTCACCATGGACCGCCCCTACGCGAGCTACCCCATTGACGGCATCTACAACGGGGAACAGCCCTCCAACGGCCCGGAAGAAGGGGAATCGCCGGAACCGTCGGAAGGAGTGCCCTATGGGGACATTGCCAAAACGGTATGGGAATCCATGCAGGAATTGCCCTGGGACGGCTCTATTTCCTTTGTCGCGCTGGGAGAAGCGCAGACGCGGCAATACATGGGCCGGCGCGTCTCGCTGCTGGGAGGCAACCCAGAGTGGCAGAACATCAACACCATGATTCAGACTGTTTCGCGCGACCTGCAGACCAACGCGATTTCCCTGTCCTACGGCGCGCCAAATCAACTTGGGGTTGAAGATTTGCTTTCGCTCAATGAAATTAATTCCGTTTCTAACATTTCTTCCACGCTGGAAAACATGCAGGGGGCGCCGGAATCGACGGAATACGGCTTTGACCCCAAGCCGGAATCCCCCACCATCAGCCAGCACATCACCAAATCCACGGGAGAATCCACGCCCGCGCCGGAATACGGCTTTCAGGTGCGCTTGCAGAAAGATACGGAGGGAGCCATCACCGGGGCGCAAATGAAGCCCGGCGCGCTCTACCTGAACGGCTCGCTGCTCGGCAAATATCCGCAGGGGGGCGGTTCCGGTTCCTCGTGGGTAACTATCCCCCAAACCAGCGGGGAAGTATGGCTCAACGTCCACTTCGACCAGGACGCCAAACTGACGGGCGTTGATGTCTCGGGCATCCCGGGGACCGTCTATCCTATCAGGCTCGGAGAGAAAAAGCCTGGCGTCAATTTCGACTATTCTTTCCAGATAGCCGACATCGAAGATGATCAGGTGACGCAGTACGCGCTGGGAATGATCCAGATACCCGTCTTCGGAGGCACCTTCTACCCCTACGGACCAGCTTAAACCGATAATACCATGATCAGAATCTATCTATTCACCTATGCCGGAGACGCGGAGGAAGCCCTCGTTTGTGTCCGATGCGCCGCGGCGGCCCTCCCCGAAGCCGTCATCACGGTGGTGGACGATGAATCCGCCCCCATTGCTGAACGTGCCAGAATCGCTCTTGTAGAAGCCGGTGCGCGGTATCGTCAAACCGGCTGGACAAGGAACGGCAACCTGCGCGGCCCGGAATGCGTCCGGGGCGTCATTTCCACGCTGGCCGGGGAAGCGGAGGATGAAGACGTCATCGTCAAAATCGACTCCGACACGCTCCTGTTGTCGGGCGGCTGGATCCGCGACATGCAGCGCAACGGTCTGACTCTGCACGCCTCCGGCTACCAAAACCCCAGCCACCCGTCCGAACGCTCCGCCTATGGTCCGTGTTACGCCATAAAAGGATGGGCGGCCAGACTGGCGGCGGATGAACTGATGCAGGCTGACATCCCCGAGCTCGCTCCCGAAGACCTGACGATCTGCCGCACCATTCAGGACCTCTTTCCCCAGGAGAAGATCAGGCTCGATGAACCCTGGACGCCCTTCAACCGGGAAGGGAAATGGACGGCATGGAACTGGTTCAGCATCGCCGTAACGCCGAAAAAATACGCCGAATTCTGGATGGTCACCTTCGGCAACCCTCGCCCTACGAACATTCCCAAATCCGAACGCGCCCGCGCCATGGACGCCTTGTACCGTTACCGGTTCCACAAAAAAGAAGACGGATCATCTTGTTGATGTCAACAAAATGATCGTCTTAGGGAAGGAAGGCTAACGGGCCAGTCCGACGGCAATCTTGCTCATGGCCTCCTGAACGTCCGACGAATCCGGGCGGAAATACACCCGCTCAATCTCTTCGGAGTCGTGTCCGACGATGAAGCGGCACAAATCCGGGGACACCCCGGCCAGGCGCAGGACGGTCACGGCGGTCGCCCGGAGGCTGTGGAAGCTCTTTTCCGAAAGCCGGTGCCGGTCGCCTCTCACCTCTCCGGGCATCTCTCGGATAATCCCGTACGTTTTCAACAATGTCGTGAACTCCGTGGAAAGCTTGTCGGAACGTCCGCCGGCATGGGCATGGCGAAGCGCGGCCAGGGGAAACACGTAATCGTTCACCCGGTTGAGCAGACGCCTTTCCAGAACCTCTTTCAAGGGCTGGATGATCGGCTTGTTCATGCGGCGCCGGCTCTTCTGCGTGGTCATGAAGAGGAAGGAGTTCTTCAGGTCAATCTGGTCCCATTTCAGCGTCGCCAGGTCTCCGAGGCGCTGGCCTCCGGTGTAGAGGCACACCCGCACCAGATCCGGCCATTCATCCGGGAACCGTTCAATGATGGTGTTCACTTCCTCCATCGTGAACGCGCCGCGCAGCTGCTTTTCCGCCTGGTGGTCCGCCCGGGAAGGCATGACGCCCCGGAACGGATTCCGGGAAAGAATCTCCCGGTCTACAGCGACATTGAACGCGGTGGACAGCGTGGACACATAGCGGATGACGGTTCCGGCGGAAACGCGCTCCATTTCCGTTTCTACAAAATCCTTCGCCATCCCTTTATTCAGGGCGGCCAGCGGCATATTCCGCCGGTCCCCCAGGAACGCCAGAAGCCGGCGGACGGCCATGCCGTCCCGCTCATAGGCCCGCTTCTTGTTTTTCCTCCCGTCCAGCCAGTCAAAAAGAAACCGCGTCACCGTCATGCCGTTCATGGTGGCTTTCAGCACGCCGGCCTGGTCCCCGGCAATGGCCTTCACCTTGTCCAGGTCAAAAACCCCGTACCGGGCTTCCTTCTCCATCTCCTGGGCGACGAGCCGCGCCCGGGCTTCATTCTGGGACATAATTGATTTCTTATTGGATCCCGGAAGCAGCGCCTTGGGAACCACGTCGATGCCGGTTGTTTTCCGAAGCTCTTTGCCGTCCAGGGAGCGGAAGACGGCCACCCATTTGTTGTTGCGTTTGATGATGCCTGCCATAGTGCTGTACAGTCCTTAGACAATGTACAGTTGCATGTACAGGGCGCTTTTTTCTGTCAGGCGCTTTCAGGTGCGCTCAAAACTGCGCAAAATGTAGGAAAATCAAGGGTCATTCCGTCACGTGCTGACGAGAATTGGCATCGCGTACGGGACTCGAACCCGTGTTGCCCGCGTGAAAGGCGGGAGTCCTAGACCGCTAGACGAACGCGACTTTTAGGTTTGCAGGGACTGCGCGGCGAAGTAAACACCATCGCTGTTCCAAAGGCAAGGATTATTTGAACATGAAGTAAAAAATTATGCTATTTTCCTTCCGGAACGTGGGATTCATCATATTCGTCCAGCCTGTGCTGCCAGAGATAGTACCGGGTTTGCTGGACCAGCACGCCGGAAAGGGCAATCAGGGAAATGAGGTTGGGCAGGGCCATCAGGCCGTTGGCACAGTCCGCAAAGACCCAGACCAAGTCTATTTTTGAGATGCAGCCCGTAAAGACGGCCGCCACCCAGATGACGCGGTAGGGTTTGACCAGTTTCAGGCCGCCCAGGTATTCCAGGGCTTTTTCTCCAAAGTAGGACCAGCCGAGAATGGTGGATACGACGAAGGTAACCAAGCTGAGCGTCAGCAGGGGAGAGCCCATGTAAGGGATTTTGCTGAATGCCAGCGTGGTGAGGCGCGAGCCGTCGCTGCATGAAATGTCCGGATGGGCGATGATGCTGGTGGTGAGCACGATGCCCGTCAGGGCGCAGATGACCACCGTATCCCAGAAGGGGCCGCTGGAGGAAATGAGCGCCTGCCGGACGGGGTTGCGGTTCTGGGCCGCAGCGGAGGCTATGGCGGCGGAACCCAGTCCGGCCTCATTGGAAAACAGGCCCCGGGCCACGCCGGTTCTCATGGCGGTCATGACGGCGGCTCCCATGACGCCGCCCGCGGCGGCTTCTCCCGTGAAGGCGCAGTCCAGAATGTACCGGATGGCGGGAAGAATGTAGTCCGCCTGGACGATCAGAATATACATGCATCCAAGAATGTACAGGACCGCCATGACCGGAACGAAAAAGGCGCATACACGGGCGATCCCCCGGATGCCGCCCAGCATGACCAGGGCCGTCAGTGCCGTCAGCACCGTGGCCGTTCCCCATGCAGGAATGGAGAAGGCGTGATAAAGCTGTTCCGCGGCGGCGTTTCCCTGAGTCAGGTTGCCGATGCCAAAGGCGGCAATGGCCGTGAAAACGGCGAAGAGTACGCCCAGCCATTTGCATTTCATGCCGCGTTCCAGCACGAACATCGGGCCGCCGCTCATGTTGCCGTCCTTGTTTTCCACACGGTACTTGATGGCAAGCAGCCCTTCCGAGTAGCGTGTAGCCATGCCCAGAACCCCCGTCAGCCAGCACCAGAAGATGGCGCCGGGTCCCCCAGCGGCAATGGCTACTCCCACACCAATGATGTTCCCCGCGCCGATGTTGGCCGCCAGGGCCACCATCAGGGAGCTGAACGGGGAAATGTCCCCCTTGTCCGTGTGGTCCTTCACAAAGTACAGTTTCAGGGCCTTGAGCAGGTAGCGCTGCGGAAAACGCAGAATGACGGTCAGGTACAGATGCGTGCCCAGCAGCAGAATGAGCAGGGGCCATCCCCACAGAAAGGAACTGAAGGCGGACAGCCGGGAGGTGAGCATGTCTCCGGTTTGGAAGAAAGCATTTTGCAGAGCGTCAAGCATACCGCAGGAACTCTAAGGAAAAACTGTCTTGTGGCAAGTTCTTTAATGGATTGACGGAGATGGGTTGAAGAAAAAGATGGCTCTGGAAAATGAAAAAACCGCAGAAGACATTCTTCTGCGGTTTTGAAGCCTGAATGAAGTTTTTATGAGCGCCGGCGCCTCAGCAGCAGTGTGCCGAAGCCCAGCAGGGACAAAGCGCAGGTGGCCGGTTCCGGAACCTGTTGGAGAGCTATCCATGTCAAGGCCGCATTGTTGGCGTTGCCGTTACGAGTTCCGTTAATTGTCAAGGTCAGGGTGCCGTCGGTCACCTGAATGTTCGTCAGGTCCATATACAAAGCCCCGGCATTGGTTGTCGCGGAAAAAGAAGGCTGCCCCACCGTCATGGAAGTCCAGTCTCCGGGGGTGCTTGCGGCCGTCCCCGTATTGGTAGCGTAGGAAGCGTTGTTGCCATATTCCACTCCTCCCGCCGTGACGGAAACAAGCATATTGGCTACGTTGTTATTGCCGCGCGCCATCAGGCTGGACAAATTGTAAACTCCATTCTCCAGTCCTGTGAAACTTACTGTAATAGAGCCATCTCTGGCATACACACTGGCAAATGATTCAGTCACTTGCCCGTTCATCATGGCATCTTCAGGTAGTCCGGCATTCCAGGCCGTGCCGGCTCCTCCAATAGCGAATGCACCACCAGCATTATATTGGGCAGTAACTGTTACCTTAGCGTTTTCTCCGAACATGGACAGAGCAGTTCCGGAAGAGGTGATTCCCGCAACAGTCCATTTGTCTGTATCGGCAGAGTTGTCCCATGTAATATAGGCGGTGGTTGCCCCATGGGAAAAGGAAGCCGCCGCCAAAACCAGGGCCAGTAAAGATGATTTTTTGATCATAAGTAGATTTGCTTGATGATGAATAATCCTGTTTTTTACTTGCATTATTAAATGCTAAGGGAAATAAAACGGATTTGGAATCCGGAAGGTTTTCGTGGCAGGGGCAACCCGGTTTTCCCGGCTGTTTTCATATTCCCTGTTCAGACGGATTATTAAATTTTCCCTGCTTGGAGATATGGATACAAGATTTTCATTCTGAAAGAATTCTGATCGCTGCAAAATCTTGAACAATAAAAATGCTGAAAAAAATGACCTCAGCGTTCTTGTTATATCGTTAATAACGCAGGCTGGAATATTTCCGTTTCCGGAACGGCAAGTAGGGGGGGGAGAGAGGCATTGCAGTTGTACTAACCCGCTCTTTTTTTGAAATTAAAGGTGGGCTACGGATTCCAAAGCCGGGCCATCAGTCAAAAACCGTAAAAATAAGGAATCAATTTCCGGGAAAAGGTGAATGCCGGGACACAGTAAACCCGCGGGAATCCTTTCGGATTTTGGCTCCGCGGGTTTACCTTCTCATCCCGGAATCAACTCCGGAAAAGGTTCAAATTCAATTCCTTGATGATGGATTGAAGAGCTGCCTGCCCCCTGACGGTATTCCCCGCCGGGTCCAGGGGCGGCGAGAAGGCCGCCAGGGCCATCTTGCCGGGGGATACGGCCACCAGGCCGCCTCCCACACCGGATTTGGCGGGCAGTCCCGCCTTGTACATCCAGTCTCCGGTGGAGTCATAGAGGCCGGACATGCACATTTCCGCCAGAATGGGCGGAACGTTTTCTTCCTTCACCACCCGTTTTTTGCTGACCGGATTGACGCCTCCGTTGGCGTAGCAGGAGCCCATCAGGGCCAGCTGGGCGGTGGTGATGTTGAGGGAGCACATGCGGGTGTACAGGTCCACGATCATCGGCGGCGTGTTGTAGAAGTAGCCGTAGCTGTCCAGCAGCCACGCGATGCCGCGGTTGTGCTGGTTGGTGGCGCTTTCCGACTTGTAGATTTCCTGGTTGACCGTCAGGGCCGTGTTGGCGAAACTGTTGAAGTTGTTCATCATGTTTGCCCAGATTTCATCGGCGTCCGCGCCGTTGACCAGGCTGACGGTAGCCATGGCTCCCGCATTGACCAGCGGATTGAGCGGCTTGCCGCCATGCAGTTCAATGGCCATGACGGAGTTGAACGGCTCCCCGGTGGGGTCCGCCCCTATTTTTGTCCGCAGTTGTTTCATGCCTATCAGGTCCATCACGTAGGCCAGGTTGAAGGCCTTGGAGATGGATTCAATGGCGAAGGGCGTATCCGCGGACCCCGCCGTCAGCACGTCTCCATTGACGGTGACGGCGGCAATGGCCAGCAGGTCGGAAGGAACCTGCGCCAGGGCAGGGATGTACGAAGCGTTTTTGCCGCCCTGGACGGTTTTTGCAAATGCGTAGGCATTGTCCAGCGCCGTTTGTATTTGTTCTTTGGAAGGAATGTTGTCCATGGGAGTATCTCCTATTGGTTGTGGATGCCTAGCGGTTCGGATTCGTTTTTTCCCAGCCGAAGGGTTCAAAGGCGTCTTCCGGGTCCACGGGACGTTTCCAGGAGGGTTTGGCCATGGCATGGATCACGAACGGGATGCCCGCGAAGATGAATGCGCCCACAATCAGCAGAATGATGTACATGGCGTTGCTGCCCACGGTGATTTGGTTCGGCGGGATAAAGCTGACCAGGAAGGCCGCCAGGCTGGCCAGGAAGCCGAGGCCGCCCACAATCCACATGCCGAAGGTTTTACCGCCGGGAATGCGGAAGGTGCGGGGAGTGTTCGGTTCGCTGTAGCGGAGATAAATGCCGGAGGCGAACATCAGCATGTACATGATGAGGTACAGGATGATGGTGAGCTGGGAGATGATCTGGTAGGCGGACTGAACGGAGGGCATGATCACGAACATGATGGAAAGCAGCGTGACGATGCAGCCCTGAATGATCAGGATACCTTCCTGCACGTTATTCTTGTTCCGCTTTTGCATGACGGGCGGCAGGTTGCCGGCCAGGCCCACCTGGTAAAGACCTTTGGAGGGGCCTCCCACCCACGCGGTCACCTGGGCCAGAACGCCCACGGCCAGCGCCAGTGCCATAATCCAGTTCATCCACCCCAGGCCAAAGAAGTTGAAGTAGTTGTCATAGGAGATCAGCAGGCTCTGGACCAGGTTGATCTGGGAGTTGGGAATGATGAACCCGATAGCCAGCGTGCCCAGAACGAAGATGAGCACCGTGATGATGGCGGAAATCAGAATGGCCAGCGGATAGTTGCGGCCGGGATCGTTTACGTCCTTGACGTGTACGGCGGACATTTCCATCCCCGCATAGAACAGGAAGATGCTGGCTGCCAGAACCAGGTTGTTGAAGTTGGTCATGTCCGGCACCAGCTTGTCCCAGCTCATGTCCAGCAGGATGGGGTTGCCTCCGGCCCAGTAGCTGAGTCCCAGCAGGATCAGAATGGCGCCCGGAATGATGGTGCCGATCATGGTCCCCCATTTGGTAACGCCGGCGGACGTTCTCATGCCGCGCAGGTTGAGCAGCGTAGCGGCCCAGTACACGCACAACACGATGATCAGGATGTACCATTTATTGGCGGCCAGGGCTTCGTCCCAGCGCTGGTTGGGGCCCATGAACGCCAGGGATACGGCCGCGAAAGTCAGTACGGTCGGGAACCAGATGGTGCTCTCAATCCATTGAAGCCAGATGGCCAGGAAGCCCCATTTCTTGCCGAAGGCTTCGCCCACCCATCGGTAAACGCCGCCTTTTTGGGGCCAGCCGGTGGTGAGTTCCGCCGCTACCAGGGAGACGGGAACCAGAAAGAAGACCGCGGCAAAGATGTAATAAAACACGGAACTGAGTCCGTACGTACTTTCCGCCGGCATGCCTCGTAGGCTGACAATGGCGGACACGTTGATCATGGCGAGGGTGAATACCCCCATCCGGATGGCGGATTTTACCGCCGGGGCATTGTTCGGAGCAGCGGGACTGGTTGTGGTAGTCCCTGGTTGAGTCGTATTATTCATTGGTTTATTCCGGGTTGAGAATCGGGAGGCGTCGGGCTGTTGCCAGGCACCGGCCTTATGGGAACGACTAGCCGGCACGGGTTTTCGTTGAAGATATGGAGCAGATTGCGCTATTGAGTCTGTCTTAACAGTCCCTGGCGGAACGGGGAAGAATCTGGAAAACAGATTCATATTCCAGACAGTTCCGTCATGTGTGTGAAGACTGACAAGGGCAGGGGGGAGGAACATGTGCCGATTGATGCGGCAGAGTTCCCGTTTCCCCGTTCCTGCATTGAATGATCTGGATGGGAAAAGGCTTTTTACAGAATGTCCCGGGGTGGACGGCTGAATCCGGTTGAAGGCCGGGAAACCTTTTGTTCTGCCGAACGGAAGGGAAGGGGCGAATGATCTTTTCCCTGAACCTTGTGGGGACACGGGGGGCCGCCTTCGCTGTTCCGGTGCCGTACGCACGCGTTCGGGAATACACGAATTTAAAGAGGGCCTTTTTTCTCCGCCTTCTTAAATGCGAAGGAAGACGGGAAAGCCCGTGAAGACATTGCACAAGGAATCGTCCATGAAACCTCCTGCAAGCGGTAAGAATTCCCGCCGGAGGAAAGAGGATGGTTTTGAAGAGCCACGGAGAGAAGGCGGAGATGTCTTGAAGGCGCCGTGAAAAAAATCCGGACGCGGCTTGCAAGCTTTTCAAGGTATCCGGACAGGCCTGTCCCGGAGTGAATCACTGTTTTTTGGCGAAGGTGCCGCCGCCGTACGCAGAAAGTACCGGTTCCTGATTGTTATCGGGATTTTTTGCATCGTTGCCGGGGCGGGAATTAATGGGGAGGGAGAGGGGGAAATTTCCCGGTCCGGAATGATTCATGGGGCCATCAGTCTGTTGTGGCCGTTGTATCTCCGTGCCGCGGAATGCGGTTTACGGGAATAAGAAAGCGCCGGGCGTACCCGGCGCTTTCCAGTGTGTTTTACTATAGCAGGAAGTGTAACGTTTCCGGATCAGACCACTCCCTGGTCGATCATGGAGTCGGCCACCTTGACGAAGCCGGCGATGTTGGCGCCGGTGACGTAGTTGGTGAAGGACTTGTCGGAGGAATATTCCTTGGCGTGGGCCAGGGCGTTGGCGTGGATGTTGGCCATGATGCTCTTGAGCTTGTGGTCCACTTCCTCGCGCGTCCAGGACAGGCGCTGGCTGTTCTGGGACATTTCCAGACCGGAGGTGGCTACGCCGCCGGCGTTCGCTGCCTTGGCCGGACCGTACAGGATTTTGGCAGACAGGTAGGTTTCAATGCCTTCCAGATCCGTGGGCATGTTGGCGCCTTCGGCAACCAGCGTACAGCCATTCTTGATGAGGGTGCGTGCGTCTTCCCCGTTGATTTCATTCTGCGTGGCGGAGGGGAAGGCGCAGTCGCACGGGACGCTCCAGGGACGCTGGCCTTCAAAGTACTGTGCCTTCGGGAACTGCTTCACGTATTCGGAGATGCGGCCGCGGCGCGTGTTCTTGAGGTCCATGACCCAGGCGAGCTTTTCCGGGGAAATGCCGTCCGGATCGTAGATGTACCCGTTGGAGTCGGACATGGTAACGGGCTTGGCGCCGAGCTCGTTGAGCTTTTCAACAGTGTACTGGGCCACGTTGCCGGAGCCGGACACCAGGCACACCTTGCCTTGCAGGTCGTCGTTGCGGGTGGCCAGCATGTTCTGAGCGAAGTAAACGCAGCCGTAGCCGGTCGCTTCCGGACGGATCAGGGAACCGCCCCAGTTGAGGCTCTTGCCGGTGAGAACGCCGGTGAATTCATTGCGGATTCTCTTGTACTGGCCGAAAAGGTAGCCGATTTCGCGGCCGCCTACGCCGATGTCCCCGGCGGGAACGTCCGTATCCGCACCGATGTGGCGCTGAAGCTCCGTCATGAAGCTCTGGCAGAAGCGCATCACTTCATTGTCGCTCTTGCCCTTGGGGTCGAAGTCGGAGCCGCCCTTGCCGCCGCCCATGGGAAGAGTGGTGAGGGAGTTTTTGAAAACCTGTTCAAAGCCCAGGAATTTGAGGATGCCCAGATTCACGCTGGGATGGAAGCGGAGGCCGCCCTTGTACGGCCCGATGGCGCTGTTGAATTCCACGCGGTATCCGCGGTTCACCTGGACCTTCCCGTGGTCGTCGATCCACGGCACGCGGAACAGGATGGTTCTTTCCGGTTCAACGATCCGTTCCAGAATCGCGTGATCTTCGTACTTGGAATTCGCGGCCAGAACCGGTTCGATCGTGCTGAGCACTTCCTGAACAGCCTGGATGAATTCTTTTTCGTGACCGTTCTTGGATCTGACCAAGTCGAGTACGCGCTGGGAATATGTCTGTGCCATCTCTCTGTATTGTATTTGGGTTAACGCTGCGTGCGCGGCTGGTTCCGCGCGTGCGCCTTCCGTTTATCATTCTGCGGCGCTGGCTAGCAATCTTTTTTTCTTTGATGAACAGGAGGGGTCAGCAGGAAAATAGAAAATATCTTTCCATGTTGTGATTTTTAATCTGACCCCTTGTTGGAGAGTTTCATGGCGTCTGGATATCATGGAACGCGGAGGGAGTCGCCGGGATTTGTTCCGGGCCGGACGTAAATAGGCCTTGCCGCGCTGCTTTCCCTCTGCATCTTTTCCATCCGGCATGAAAGAACCGTGAAGGGCAGACAGTTTTAAAGCCTTAATGACATGTGGCGTTCGCTTGTTTCAAAGCCCAGTTTTTTATATAAAGGAAATCCATCGTCCGTGTGATCAAGAATGACTTTCCGGACGCCTCGCCTTTTGAGTTCCTCCAAAGTCAGCCTTAATAATTTTTCAGCATGGCCTTTCCTGCGATGGTTCTTCACAGTATAGACGTTAAGTAATACTGCAATTTTTCCGGAGGGACAGGAGGGGAGAGGAGCCGTCATGAAAATACAGGCCATGCAGGTGGCGATCATCCGTCCCTTGTCCGCGGCAATAAAGATCAATAAATCATCTTTCCCCAGATGCTCCCTTAAATAGGCCTCCGTCTCTTCACGGAAGCGTTCCCTGGTTGGAATTTCTCCCATGGACGAGGCAAATTCCATGCGTACATTCATGAAGTTTTCCAGATCCTCCCCGTTTGCCTGCCGATATTCCATTGCGTTTCCTCCCTTGAATTACAGTTGATGATGATTCTGTTCCAGTATCTGCTCCTGAAAGCCGTCCGTTGCTGCAGTTTCCTGCCGTATGGGCGTTCTGCCGGGTCAGGCTGTCAGCCGTTCTATCCAGGCCCTGGTTTTCAAGTCCGTTTCCGCCATTTTCCTGGCCCGGTGGAGCAGGGTTCCCATGGATTTGGGGATGCCCATGTGCAGGCGGTTGCTGATCCATGCGTAGGGTACCATGGTGCTTTGCCGCACGGCCAGCGCAATGACGAGCTTGGAAGGGTGGCTGTACGGGGTGGTGAGCAATTCTTCTTCCGACAGGCCGAAGGCTTTCAGGCCGTTTTTAACGATGATTTCCGCCTGGTATTCCCCTATTTCAGAGGCCCGGACACCCGTGGTGACGGGTTTTCTGCGCGCCAGCCTGGGGAGTTCGCTCACCAGTTTGGCCCGGAAGGCGCTGGAGCCGTAGCACCAGCCGCGCTGGACGGTTCCCGGACCCACATGCCCCACGGGAATCAGGGAGCGTTCGTCCATGCGTTCCGCTTCAAAACGGCCCATCAGGTGATTAAGGTATTTCTGGCGCCCTTCTTCCGTGTCCGTGCAGCCGAAGCACACGAGGCCGCGCTCCGGATGAATCCATTTGGGGCGCCTGGCAGGGGCGTCCAGCCACGCCGGGAGGCTGGTCCACTTGCAGCCGGAGAGGAAGGTATGGCGGCGCGCCAGCCCGGAGCGCGCGGGATTCAAATGGATGTAGTCAATGATGGTGGAAAAGTAGTGGGCGTTGTCCGCTTCCACCACCATCGCGTGGTAGCGGCCCGCAAAGAGGTGGCCGCGCATGCGGTGGCGCGCGTTGAAACGCTGGGTATAGGCGGTTTGCAGCCATTTCATGCCGTCCACCAGATTGGCCCTGGAAGTCTGGAAGAGAAGGTGGTAATGGTTGGCCATCAGCGCGTAGGCGTAAACGGTCCAGCCGCATCTTCTGGCAGACTCCTGGAAGGTCCTCAGAAACGTCTTCCTGTCTTCATCGTCCAGGTAGATCGCGTCTCCGCGGTTGCCTTCGCTCTGCACATGGTAGACCGCTCCGGGGTATTCGATTCTCAGGGTCCGGCTCATGCCGGAAGAGTAGCGGATGGAGGCGGAAATGCAAGATTGTTGTGATTTTTAATCTGACCCCTGCGTGTAAAAAAAGATGAGGTGAAAATCGAATTTTCATGCCTCGTGCGGAGTGGCGGCATGTGCGCTACACGGGCTACTGGAGCTTTTCCCTCCGCATGATTTCGGAGAGCACCAGATAGAGGTCCGTCTTGTTGACGACGCCCAGAAGATGGTCGTTGTCCGGATTCACCAGGGCCAGGGATTCTCCGCAATGGGGGCGGGAGAAAATGCCCAGGGCTTCCGGCAGGTGCATGTCCGCGGGAAGGGTGGGCATGTCGTTGCGCAGCACATCCATCGCAAGCACGGCCTGGGCCAGTTCTTTGTTGCGGGCGAAGGCCGCCACGTCTTCCGCTTCCACGCTGCCCAGGTATTTTCCGGCGGGGGAAGTGACGAAGATGGGCTGCGCGGGATTCTTGATGAGCATGGCGGCAATGGTTCCGAATTTGTCCAGCGGATGCACTACGGGCGGATCCTTGCGCGCCACGTCCTGAAGCTGTACCTGGGCGAGCGGCTTGTCAAAGGTGCTCCGGGGGCCGAAGGCCAGGGAATCGTGGTACATGGACTGGGCCTTGGTCAGCCGCGCCGTGCCGTAGGAGACCAGCACGCCGATGATGAGGGGGAACATCATCTGCCCGGCCATGGTGAATTCCACCACCAGCACCAGGGAGGTGATGGGAGCGTTGGCCGCCGTGGTGAAGAAGGCGGCCATGCCCACCAGGGAATAGGCAATGGCGTGTTCCCCCGGCACGCCCATTTGCGTGAGCGCCGCGCTGAACAGGAAGCCGAAGACGCTGCCGATGGTCAGGCTGGGCGTCAGGGCCCCCCCCACGGTACCGACACCGAAGACGATGGCAACGGTGCAGATTTTCAGGGCCAGCAGGATGGCCGCCTTTGTCGTGTCGAACTCGTAGTGGATCAGCGCCGTGATGATGTTTTTCCCGTTGCCTACGATTTCCGGGTAAAAGATGGCGATGACGCCCACCAGCATGCCGGCGGCCATCAGGCGCACGGGCAGCCAGTGTCTTTTGCCGTTCAGGTATTGGCGGGATTTTTTCAGGACCAGCAGCCAGACACTGGCCAGCAGGGAGGCCAGACACCCCAGCAGGACGCACCAGAGCACGTGCTGGTTGCCCGTCAGGGAAACTTCCTGCTGGAGCTGGTAGATGGGGGCCGGTTCATGGAAAAGCCCCATCGTGAAGTAACCCGCACAACTGGCGACCAGGAGGGGGGCCAGGAAGTCAATGGTCAGCGCTCCCAGTACAATCTCGCTGACGAACAGGCCGCCGGCCAGCGGCGTGTGGAAGGCGGCGGACATCCCGGAGGCGGCGGCGCAGGCCACCACCAGCCTCAGGCGCGGGGCGGAAAGGTGAAAGAAGCGTCCCAGGGCGGACCCCACCACCGCGGCGGACTGCACCAGCGGGCCTTCACGGCCTATGGAAGCGCCGGACCCGATGGAAAAGACGGCGGAAAGGGAACGCAAGAGACTGGGCTTGGGCGGCACGTAGCCGTTGCCCAGAGCCACGGCTTCCATGTATTCCGTGGCCTTGGCCGGTACGAAGCGCTGCGTGAACAGGAGGGTGAGGCCGGCCAGCAGGCCCCCCGCCGCGGGAACGAAAACGCACCAGGCCCAGTCCTGGGAGGCCATTTCCTGGAAAGCCTGAATTTGCCTGTAGCCGTGGCGGCCCGTCAGCAGGTCCTGCACCAGTTCCACGCCCATTTCAAAAAGAAGGGCGGTCAGGGCGCCCAGGGCGCCAACAAGGGCCGCCCAGATGAAGATGACCTGCTTGTCTCCCAGCTTGATTTTCTCCCGCAGGTTCAGCGCCATGCGGAGCCAGGACCAGGACATGTGCGTCTTGCCTGCGGTCTGATCTTCCTCGTTCGTCATTGCAGGGCTTGTTGAAGGGATGCCAGCAGGGCGGCTTCATCTCCCGTCCATTCCCCTCGGGGGCCCAGCGGGGCGTTTTTATGCCAGCGCAGCAGCTTCTGCATGGTGGTCAGGTAACCGGTGACCATGACAGTAGGGACGCCCAGCATGACAATGAGGTGGGCGGTCTGGGCGCCATCCGGCCAGCGGATGCCCTCCGGGCTGATGCCTACGGAGACGTACATGGAATCCAGGGCCGTGGTGCGGCCGTGCGGTACCGCCAGCCCGTGGTCCAGATAGGTGGTTTGCGTTTCTTCACGCAGAAGCACGGCATTCTTGATATGCCTGGACTGCCTTTCATCAAGGACTTCCGCCATGGAATCCACCAGGGTTTCCAGAGCCTGTTCCTGTGTTGTGTCGGGCTGGAGTGTGCGTACGTGAATTTGAAGATTGTCTGCCACCGGGTCTGCTAAAGGCTTTTGGCTTTTTATTCTAGGAGGGGAGCCATGATTATCAAGGAAATTCTGGCCTGCGGACGGGGAAGGAAGGCGGTCCGGCGTCCCGTCACGGAAAAAAGCGCCATGCCCGGCGGCTTCAGGAAGGCTTTTGGGGCGGTTCCGTCATGAAACGGCGTGTTTTGGGCTTTCTCTTCTCCGGGAATAGGGCTACCCTGCCGCCGTTATGCAGGATTCGGAGGTAATCAAACTCGTCAAACCCGTGCCGTCCGACAAACTGGCCATCCAGGTGCTGGTGATGTGGTACAATGCGGTGCGCCCCAAATGGAAAAAGCCGCTGGACCTGACGATTACCGGCTTTTTTGTGCTGATGACCCTGTATTCCTTTTCCCTGCGCCCGCTGCCTCCGTTCGCGTGGTTTTCCCTGGCCGGGGCCCTGGCGGCGATCATTCTGTCCTGGTTTTACGTCCCCTTTCTGGCGAAGGCCGCCCTGGCCGCCAACAAGAAAGTGCCGCTGTATTATCAGGAAAAAGACTACGTTTTCCATGAAGACTACCTGACTTTTTCCAGTGAAGGCGTGGACCCCCTGAACATTCCCTATGACCGCTTCACGACGCTCTGCAGGACGCGCCAGGCCCTTCTCTTCCTGTTCGGCAAAAAACTGGTGCTGTGGCTCCCTCTGCACATCATGAGCGCGGAGGAAATGGAAAGCATCATGAACCGGTTCCGCAATCACGGGGTGGAGGTGAAGGAACTTTACTGATGGGGAGGCGCTGGACGGATGCCGGAGCTGCGGAAAAGGGTAAAGCGCAGCATCTGAAAAATCGCATTTTCCGGGCTTTTTGATTGAGCGGAGGTGCAAAACGGGTAGGGTAGGCCCATGTCACGTTACAATGGAGAACAGGTACTGGTGGTTCCCCGCGCCGTCTTTGAGGAAGCCGGTTATTTCCAGGGACACCGCGAGGGCGGGGAACATTATCTGGACGCGTTCATGAAGCCCGGAATAGCCTCCTTCATGGACCGGGAAGCTGCGGAGAACGATCCGTCCCACAAGCAGATCATCGCCTATGCCATCTTCTGCCACCAGGGCCGCATTTTGCACTACACCCGCGGCGGTTCGGGAGGAGAGGCCCGCCTGCATGACAAGGGCTCCATCGGCATAGGTGGCCACATCAATCCGGTGGACCGCCAGTCCGGCCATGACGACGTTTCCACCTATCTGGCCGGCGTGGAGCGTGAAATCCGCGAGGAACTCGTCATCGACGGCGGCTGCACCCAGCGCGTTCTCGGCGTGATCAACGACGATTCCAATGAAGTGGGCGCCGTGCACCTCGGCATCGTCCATTTGTTCGAACTGGATACGGACCGGGTGCGCGCCAATGAATCCGCCCTGGACAATCTGCGCTTTGTAACTCCGGAAGAATTGTCCGGGGATATGTTTAATAAACTGGAAACCTGGTCCCAGCTTGCCCTGGAGTTGTTTAAGAAAAGGCGTTCCTGATTTTACTGTTTTGCGGGACAATGCTTCTGCCGCATTGTCCCGGCAGGCAATCCCGGGTCCGCATTGCCGGAAAGGCGGCTCGTTGCCCGGTTTCAACTGCGGCGGCGACGGCCGAGCAGGAGGCCCAATCCCAGCAGTCCGAGCGAGGCCGCGGCCGGTTCCGGAACGGCACTCAGAGCGTATTCCTTCATCTGGTCTTCTGTCAGGGTTCCCATATACAGGTCAAAGTTGTTCAGGGTATATTCCCCGGTGACCCCGTTCGGGACGCTCCAGGTGGTTCCGGAACCGTCCTTGGCGGAAAAGTTGAGCTGGGTCATGGTGACGCTGCCGAACCTGACGCCGGTGCCGTTCAAAGATGCAAGAGTGGTTAGTGAAGACGTATCATTGCCCAGCATGGCGGAAATGGTGACATTTCCATTACTGTAAGTGTAAAACAGGGTAAGGGGCTGTTCCGCGGAATAGCCGGACAGGGTATTCGTTTTCCAGGGGGAGGTGGCAGCGGTGCCTCCGTTGTAGTTAAAGCCTCCCACGCACAGCGTAAGGTCTCCGGAATCCGTCAACTGAAAGCCCATTCCTTCCAGGTTCTTGTAATTGGAGGTGGTGTTATAGGTGAATAGCAGGCCCACATCCGTTCCGGAGGTGGCTTCCGGACCGGAAATGGTGAATGCCATGGTCCATGAAGCGGTTCCGCTCACCGGAACGGTGGTGGGAGAAGAGACATTCAGAGTATCTCCGTCGCTTCCGTCGTAGATGGTATAATCCTTTGAATAAGCAGGATTCAGACCATTGATGGAAGCGCCGCAGCACAGGCTGCTTCCCAGAATGGCGGCCAGGAGGAACAGGTATTTGGTCTTCATATTGATTGCTCTAGCAGATTGGAAAAATGTTTCCTGGGCAGGAGAACATCCGTTTTTTTATCGGATTCTTAATCCGCCTGTAACATCCGCTTCAGTAAACAGTGATAAAGGCTAGAGAATCATAGGGAAATGAATTTAAAAAAAAGACCAGATATGTAAAATTTCCATGGAAATCAATATTTTATGATAAATAATTCATTCACCGTTAATATTTTTAATTGTTGGCGGATTAAGAATTCGCCGCGGCATTGAAAATTCTCTGTAAGATTAGGAACTGTATTGGGTTGTGCATAATTATGGAATATAAAAACCATGGATAATTAATTCCTGAAAAACAAGATGGAGAATTTATCAGTATTTTAAATTTCAATGAATTAACCTTAAATCAATTTCGGAATGGAGCCCTTATACCCGGCAACCGGGCTGGGAAAGGGAAAAAAGAAGGAGATGAAGAAAGAATCCCCGCCGCCCGGCATCATGCGGCGGAAATGGCAGGGGATAATTCATTGAGTTCCTGTCCCGGAATTATAAAGCGCCTTTAGCGGAAAAGAGGGGGAAGGGGCCGTTCTGCCCGGCAGGATCGGAAAGGAAGGGAAAATTCGTTTCTCCGCATTACCGGAAAGAAAAATCCCCGGCAAGTTGTACTTGCCGGGGGATGAAAGAACAGTCAAAGAATCCCCCATTTTGAGGGACAGGCTTTTTTTATCGCCTGGAAGGGCCGTCCATGATAGCCTTGTGGCTCATGTTCCAGCCGCCGCCCAGTGCCGTGTACAGGGACACCAGCGTGCTGGCGTGCTGATAGTAGTACTGGGAGAGCTGGATCTGGGCCGGATACAGGTTCTGCTGGGCGTACAGCACTTCAATGTAGTTGGAAAGGCCGGTGCGGTAGCGTTCGAAGGAAAGCTTCACGGCCGTGTGGTAGGCTTCCACGGCTTCGGACTGGATGGCCGTAATGTCGCGGAGCTTGGTGCGCTGGATCAGCGTGCTGGAGACTTCGGACAGGGCATTGAGCACGGTCTGTTCGTAGTCGTTCTTGGCCGCCAGGAATTCCGCCTTGGCCGCCTTTTCAGAGGCTGTGAGCCTGCCCGCCTGGAAGAGGGGCCCCGTCAGGTTGGCTCCAATGCCCCAGCCGCCTCGGCGTCCCTGCACATGGCGCAGGTCGCTGGAGGCGATGCCTCCGGCAGCCGTCAGGGAGATGGTCGGGAAGTAGTCCGCAATGGCCGCTCCTACGTCGGCATTGGCGGCGCGGAGCTGGTATTCGCTCTGGCGCACGTCGGGCCTTCTGGAAAGGATATAGGCCGGGATGCCGGCGGGAACCTTGATGTTGTAGGAAATGTCGCGGAGGCTTCCGGAGCGGCGGATGTGGCCGGGAGCGCGTCCCGCCAGGGCGGAGACGGCGTTTTCCAGATTGGCTATTTGCGCCTCAATGGCGGGAATCTGCGCCTGGGAAGAGGCCAGGGCGGCCTTGGCGGAAGATACCTGGAGCTTGTCGCCCACCTGGCCTTCCAACTGTTCGTCGAACAGGCGGAGGCATTCGGAGTAGGATTCCACGGACTTCTGCACGATGGCGAGCTGTTCGTCCAGCTGGAGGAGCTGGAGATAGGAGTCGGCCACCTGGCGGAGCAGGGAGAGCATCAGGGCGCGCTGGCCTTCTTCGGAAGCCAGGTAATCCGCGCGCGCCGCTTCCGTCAGACGGCGGGTCTTGCCCCAGATGTCCAGTTCCCAGGAGATGCCGCCGTCAATCATGCCGGGCGTCAGCGTGGTGCCCGTGGTCTGCACGATGTTGCCGCTGGTGTAGTTGGCCCCCTTGCTGAGGCCGCCGGCGTAGTCCGCCCACGGGAAGAGCGGGGCTTCCGTCACAGTGATGTACTGGCGTGCCTTTTCCACGCGCGCCATGGCGGCCTTGAGGTCGCGGTTGTTGTTGTAGGTGTCCGTCAGGAGGTCTTGGAGGTCCTTGTTCTTGAATACTTTCCACCAGGGGAGGTCCGCGATGGACTCCGTGGATGCTCCGGCGCCCCTGAATGCCGCGGGCATGGGCATGTCCACGGGCTTGAAGTCGGGGCCCATCATGCATGAGGAAGCCGTCACGGCGGTCCCGAGCAGAATGAGGCGTGTGATGTATTGGTTCGGTCGCATATGCGTATATCTATTTTAAATGTGTTCAGGGGGCCTTGTCAGCCTTTCAGTGATTCATGGGCTTCATGAAAGAGGTGCTTGCGGGCGATGATTTCATCCGGATCATCCGTTTCCACGGTCTTCCGGGCGATGCGCACGCGGAAGAGCTTCATGATGAAGTAGAAGGAACACGGAATGAGGAAGATGCCCACGACTGTCGCCATCGTCATCCCGGCGATCACCACGATCCCGATGATGTTGCGGGAGTAGGCGCCGGAACCGGAGGCGATGGCCAGCGGCACGCAGCCCAGGATGAAGGCGAAGGAGGTCATCAGGATGGGGCGCAGGCGGATTCTGGCCGCGGAAAGCGTAGCTTCCATCAGCGTCTTGCCGCGCTCCATTTCAATGACCGCGAATTCCACGATCAGAATGGCGTTCTTGGCCGCCAGGCCGATGAGCATCACCAGGCCGATCTGGGCGTACAGGTTCAGTTCATAGCCGAACCAGTACAGGCCGAGGAAGGCGCCCAGGGCCGCAATCGGCACCGTCATGAAAATACTGAGCGGAAGGGCCCAGCGTTCATACAGGGCCGCCAGGATCAGGAACACGAAGATGGAGGAGAGCATGAAAATCTGCACGATGTTGATGCCGTTCTGGATTTTCTGTTCCTGATAGCTCATGTCCGCGTAACTGTAGCCCATGTCCGTGGGCATGCAGGCCTCGAACGTTTTTTGCAGGGCCTCCATAGCCTGGGAGTTGGAGAAGCCCATGGCCGGAGTGACCATGAGTTTGGATGAGTTGTACAGGTTCTGGCGCAGCAGGAATTCCGGTCCCTTGGTATCCGTGATCTTGACGAGCGTGGAGAGGGGTACGGAACTGCCCGTGTCGTTCTTCACGTAGAAGTTCTTGAGCATGTCCGTTCCGTTCCGGTCGTCGCCCTGGGCCTGGATGTACACCTGCCATTGCTGGCCGTACAGCGTGATGTAGTTGATGAACAGGGAGCCCATGTACGCCTGGAGCAGGTTGTTGGCCTCGCTGATGCTGACGCCCAGCGTGGCGCATTTTTCCTCGTCCAGCCGCACGTCCTGTTGGTCCACGGCAAAGGACATGACGCTGCGCACGCTGCCGTTATGGAGAGGATCGAAAATCGAAAGCTTGCTGGCCTCCTTCACGAAGATGTCCGTCTGTTCGGCCAGGTATTCCGTTCCCTTGCCGTCGCGGTCTTCCAGCATGAAGGTGACGCCGTTGGCGGAACCCACCCCCGCAATGGCCGGAGGCTGGAAGCACATGGTGACGCCTTCGGAAACCTTGGTGCTCAACAGTCTGTTCAGCTCCGCGGTAATCGCCTTGGCGCTCTGGTCCGGATTGGGGCGTTCCTCCCAGGGCTTCAGCATCACAAAGAAGAAGGCGTTGTTCGTGCTCTGCACGCCGGTAAGAAGGCTGAACCCGGAAATGGCGATCACGTCCTTGACGTTCGGATTTTGCCGGATCAGTTCGCTGACCTTGTCCGCGGCGGCGGTCGTGAGCTGGAGGGAGCGCGCTTCCGGCATGATCAGGGCGGAAAACAGGTAGCCCTGGTCTTCGTCCGGCAGGAAGCCGTTCGGAATGTGCTTGGCTACGGGGATGATGGCGTACGCGATCAGGGCCAGCAGGGGAATGGAAATGATGAGCTTCCTGGTCAGGAAGTGGCATATCTTCGTGTAGCCGCTGGCGGTGGCGTCATAGCCCCTGTTGAAGACGCGGTAGAAGAATTTCAGGGGGCCGCCCTTGTTCGGGTCCTTGGGCTTGAGCAGGATGGCGGACAGGGCCGGCGAGAGCGTCAGCGCGTTGAACGCGGAAATCAGCATGGAAATGGCGATGGTCACGGCAAACTGCTGGAAGAGCGTGCCCGTAATGCCGGGAAGGAGCAGGGACGGCAGGAACACCGCCGCCAATACGAGAGCGATGGCGATAACCGGGCCGGACACTTCCTCCATGGCGGCGAAGGCCGCCTGGCGCGGCGTCAGGCCGCGCTCCATGTGGGATTCCACGGCTTCCACCACCACGATGGCGTCATCCACCACCAGGCCGATGGCCAGTACCATGCCCATCAGGCAGATGGTGTTCAGCGTGAAACCCAGCAGCGGGAACAGCGCGAAGGTGGCGATGATGGAGACCGGCACGGCGATGGCGGGAATCAGGGTGGCGCGCCAGCCCTGCAGGAAGACGAATACCACCAGCACCACGAGGAGGAGGGCTTCCACCAGCGTGTGCTCGATTTCCACAATGGAGGCGCGCACGGCCAGCGTGGTGTCCAGCGTCATGTTGTATTCCATGCCGGGCGGGAAGCTGCGGGAACGTTCTTCAAAAAGCTTTTTCAGGGCGTCCACCGTATTGATGGCGTTGGAGCCGGGGGCCGCGTACACGGCGATGGCGCCGGAATCCTTCCCGTTGTACTTGCTGGATACGTTGTAGGTCTGGGAACCCAGTTCCACCTTGGCGATGTCCTTCAGGTAGAGCAGCTTGTTTCCGTTGGCACGGATGATGATGTCGCCGAATTCCTCAGCGGTCTTCAGGCGTCCCTTGGTCTGGATGCTGTACGTGAATTCCGTTCCGGGAGGCGCCGGTTCCGCGCCGATCTGGCCGGCGGGAATCACGGTATTCTGTTCGCGGATGGCGGCCTGAACTTCTCCCACGGAGATGTTTTGGGCGGCCATCTTGGTGGTGTCCAGCCAGATGCGCATGGCATAGCGGCCCGCGCCGAACACCTGCACGTCGCCCACGCCGGGGACGCGCTTGACGGGGTCCACCAGGCTCACGTAAGCGTAATTGCTCAGGAAAATGGCGTTCAGGCTGTCATCCGGGGAGTACAGGTTGAGCACGGCCAGCGGGCTGCCCGTGGACTGGGTGATGGTGATGCCCATCTGGGCCACTTCCGACGGGAGCTGGGCGGTGGCCTGGCCGTAGCGCATGTAGGCCAGCGTCTGGTCCATGTTCGGGTCCGTCCCTACTTCAAAGACGATGCTCAGGGAGCAGATGCCGTTGTTGGCATTCGTGGAAGTCATGTAATCCATGCCCACCACGCCGGAAATGGACTGTTCCAGAGGGGAGGCTACGGAGTTGGCCACCGTTTCCGCATTGGCGCCCGGATAGGTCGCCTGCATCTTGATGGTGGGCGGGACGATGTTCGGGTACTGCTCGATGGGGAGCCCCAGCAGGGCCAGGCCGCCGAGCAGGATCATCACGATCGAAATGACGATGGCGATGGTCGGGTGTTTGATGAAAAAGCTGGACATGGTGTTAGATCATGGAATTGCGCGGAAGAGCGGCGGGGAATGCGGCTTCTCCGGAAAGAATGTTATTTGGAGGCCGGCTGGGCGTTGTCGTGGTGCATGCCTTCCGGAGTTTTGGCCTTTTCAAAGGACTGGGCGCCTACGGAGGGCATGACGGGCTGGGAGACGACATGCTTGTAGGGAGTCGGGTTGACAGGGGCTTGTCCCTGCAATCTGGCGGCCTGCTGAATGCCTTCCACCACAATGGGGCTGTCCTTCGTGAACGTGGAATTGGGCATCGGAATAATGTCGATCACCTGCATGCCGTCAACGACGGGTCCGGTCTGCACCACCTGCATGTGGGGAATGTTCTTGTCGTCCAGATAGACGATGAACTTGGCGCTCTGGGTGGACAGGATGGAGCGTGGCGGAACCAGCGTGGCGTTTTTCAAGGTTTTCACGGTGGCCTGGATGCGGACGAACATGCCGGGACGCAGGATCAGATTCGGGTTGGGAATATGGCCGACGACGTTGATGGTGGCCGTCTGGGTGTCCACGTTGCGGTCGGCCGCCACGGAGTAGCCTTGCTGGGGGTAAAGGGTGCCGTTGGGAAGGATGACGTTGAATTTGAACCCCTTTTTACCGTTGGAACTTTCATCCAGGGAACTGAGGTCCAGGAAATCCTTGTCGCTGGGGTTGAAGTCCACGCGGATGGGGTCAATGGCGGAAATTGTGGTCAGCGGCGTGGGGCTGGAGGGAGTGAGCAGGTTGCCGATGGAGGGAGTCGCCAGACCGGCCAGGCCGGAAATGGGGGCCGTAATCGTCGTGAACTTGAGGTTGATCCTGGCCTGGTCCACCTGCGCCTTGGCCGTGGCGATGGCGGCTTCCGTTTCCTGAACCTGCTGCAGGGCGTCGTCCAGCTGCTTGCGGCTGACGGACCCGGACTTGACCAGCGGCGTATAGCGTTCCACGTCCAGCTGGTATTTCTTCAGTGTGGCTTCGTACTGCTCCAGGCGCCCCTGGGCCTGTTCCAGTGTTGCCTGGAAGGGGCGCGGGTCAATCTGGAAAAGCGTCTGGCCCTTCTTGACGTAGGCGCCGTCCTTGTAGTCCTTGGAAAGAAGGTAGCCCGTCACCTGGGAGCGGATTTCCGCGTCTTCCGTGCCGCGCAGGTTGCCTATCCATATCGCCTTGATCGGCACGTCTTCGGTCACCAGCTTGGTTACCTGCACGTCGGGAACGAGAGCCTGCGGTTGGCCGGCGCCGGCATCCTTTTTTTCACAGGAACTTAAAATTATTACCGGAGAGCACAGGAGAATGGTTGTGGCGGCAATCGTCAAAGGCTTGTTGTACATAAATGAACGCGGTTGTTTACAAACTGGATTGCCGAAAAGTGCGGCAAGTCGCACGAATTTTGCTTCTTTTTTGCCGAAAGTCAACGCAAAGATATGTCCTCTCCTATGCGAAATATACGTAACATTATTATAATGAATAAATAAAATAATTGAACAAATGTATAATATGTTGTTCCTTGCCGTGATGATGACAGAGAGAGCGGCGAATGGCGGTTTTCCGCTTGTATTCAGGAGGCCAGCCGTCTTTTGCGGAGCATGGCGTCCATGTTCGGCTTTCTCCCCATGAAATCGGTGAACTGCTGCATGGGTGGGACCGTGAATCCCTTTTCCAGGATGGCTTTCCGGAATTTTCCGGCGGTTTCCCTGTTCAGCAATCCCGAATGTTCGAAAGCCTCGAAAATGTCCTTGTCCAGAACCTCCGCCCAGCGGTAGGAGAAATAAAAGGAGGCATAGCCGGAAGAAGAGGCGAACAAATGGCGCGCCGTCCTCAGCCTGCCGGCCTGCCTGCAATCCTTGAAATACTCCAGGTCTCCCGCCACGATGGAATCCGCATCATCCAGGGAGCCTGCCGCCAACCGTTCCGGCTCCATGTGGACGGCCAGGTCCGTTTTCGCATACAGAAGCTGTGAAACCAGCGTGATGGCGGGCGTGTTGCCGCGGGATTCCTCCAGGGAGCGCAGCATGTTTTCCGGGATGGGCTGTCCCGTTCTTTCATGCCGGGCGAAACTTCTCAAAATATCAGGATGGGAACACCAGTTTTCCATGAACTGGGAGGGGACTTCCACGAAGTCCCGCGGAACGTTGGTGCCGGACAGGGAAGGGATGGAAACCCGGGAAAACATCAGATGCAGCAGATGGCCGAATTCATGGAAAAGAATCCTGACCTCCCTGTGGGAAAGAAGAACCGGTTCCCCATCCGCGGGGTTCTGCACATTCAGGCAGACCATTCCCAGGCGCGGTTTGCCGGGCCTGCCGTCCGCAGGCGGTGCGCCTGCATCCAGCGGTGACATCCACGCTCCGGCCCGCTTGTTGCTGCGGGCGAAAATATCCAGGTAAAAATACCCCAGCCGTTCTTCCTTGCCGTCGTCAATGGCGAAAAAGCGGACGTCCGGATTCCAGACCTCCGCCTCTCCGCCTTTTTCCGGCCCGGAAATGCCGGTCGATGGCTTCCGGACAGGAAGCTCCGTTACGCGGATGCCGTACAATTGTTCCGCCACGCCAAAGAGTCCGGCCATGACGCGGGGAAGGGGGAAATAATGCCGCAGTTCTTCCCGGTCCAGGTGGAAGCGCTCTTCCGCCTGGAGATTGGCGTAGTAAGCCGTGTCCCAGGGGTGCAGGCGGGCCTCTTTATTCCCCGTAAGCTGTGCCTTGGCTTGGCGCAGGGACTCCATTTCCCTGAAAAACGGCTCCTTCACCCTGTCCAGAAGTCCGTTGACGAACCGCATGGCCTCTTCTCCGTTTCCGGCCATGCTCTGTTGCAGCGCATAATCGGAATATGTCCTGTAGCCGCACAACTGCGCTTTCTCGCTGCGCAGGGAAAGCATTTGCCTGACGACCGGTTCCGTGTCGTAGCTGTGCGTAGCCAGGGTTTGAAGATGTTCCCACAAATCCTTGCGGATTTTTTCACTCCGCACCTTCTCCATCACCCGTCCGGCAGCGGCGGAATCCAGGGTGAACGTCCAGCCGGGGCCGGGTTCTCCGGGATGGCGGGAACGGAATTCCTGCGCCGCCTGTCGCAGCGTTGTTCGGCTCAGGCCGTCCAGGGCGTTGGCGTCGCGTACCGTCCAGCTCCAGTTCTTCCGGGCGTCCATGTACAGATTGTTGAAACGCTGGGCACACAGGGCCAGCTCCCTGTCAATGACTTCCAGCCTGGCTCGCTTTCCGGGCGGCAGGTCCGCCCCGTTGTCCCGGAAACTCTGCATGCACAGTTCCATGTAACGTTTTCTTTCAGGGTCCGCAACCGCATCGCTCAGCCGGACATGGGCGGTTTTCAGGGTATTCCACAAGGACTGGTTTTTGGTGAGGGAAGAATGGAACGCGACTGCGAGCGGGGTGGCCTCATCCATGGCCTTCCGGATGGAATCGCTGTCGCACAGGCTTTTCAGGGCATATGCCTTGGCCATCGGCTCCGTCAGGGAAACATTGACCTCTTCCAGTGCGCCGAACGTATTTTCATACGTTATTTCTTCCGGAGCGGTGCGGCAGATCCGATCCACTGCTTCATGGGCGCGCCGTATGGCTTCCTTCATGTCCGGCTGCAGGCGCTCCGCTGCCAGGGCGCTCCAGCGGATGGGGCGTGAAGTATCCAGAAAGGGATGGGCCGGAGACGCGGCAATGCAGGGAACCAAGCCGGAAAGGATCAGTGGAAGAAAAGCGCGGAACAGGCGGATGCGGAACATGTGTTTCACTTTAATGAATGCCTTCCCTTCATTCAAGCTCCGCGCTTTTTGTGTCTGCAAACGGCGGGAGGCCGGGACCGCCCTTGAATGCTGGCCCCTTTGCATGTATGAAGAAATGCGATGCCTACCAAAATCCATCTCTACGACACCACGCTGCGCGACGGAGCGCAAAGCGAAGACGTGAACCTGAGCGCAACGGACAAGGTCCGGATCGCCCGCCAGCTGGATTATCTGGGTATGGACTACATTGAGGGAGGCTGGCCCGGCGCCAACCCCGTGGAGACGGAATTCTTCAAGGCCATGCGGAAGGTGGAGCTCAAGAACGCCAAACTGGCCGCGTTCGGCAGCACGCACCATCCGGCGCGGACGCCGGAGACGGACCCCACCCTGAACGCCCTGGTATCCTGCGGAGCGCAGGTGGCCACCATCTTCGGCAAATCGTGCCCCCGCCACGTGGAAGTGGCGCTCGGCATCTCCAGGGAGCGCAATCTGGAAATCATCGGGGACTCCGTGGCCTTCCTCAAAAAGCATTTGACGGAAGTCTTCTTTGACGCGGAACACTTTTTCGACGGGTTCAAGCGGGACGCCGAATACGCCCTCAGCGTTCTTCAGGCCGCCCATGAACACGGCGCGGACTGCCTCATTTTGTGCGATACCAACGGCGGCACGATGCCGGAGGAAACAGGCTCCATCATCAGGACGGTGAAGGAACGCCTGCCCGGCGCCGTCCTGGGCATCCACGCCCACAACGACTGCGAGCTGGCCGTGGCCAACAGCCTGGCAGCCGTCATGAACGGCGCCGTACAGGTACAGGGCACGGTCAACGGCATCGGGGAACGCTGCGGGAACGCCAACTTGTGTTCCGTGATACCCAATCTTCAACTGAAAATGGGCGGCTTTTCCTGTCTGAGCGAGATTTCCCTGACGCGCCTCAAATCCACGGCGGCCTTTGTTTCGGAAGTGTCCAACCTGGCTCCCTTCCGGCGGCAGCCCTTTGTCGGGAACTCCGCCTTCGCCCACAAGGGCGGTGTGCACGTGAGCGCCATCATGAAAGACTCCGCCCTTTACGAGCACATGGACCCTTCCCTGGTAGGGAACGCGCAGCGCGTGCTGATGACGGAGCAGGGGGGAAAAAGCAACATTCTTTCCCTTTCCCGCACGCTGGGCTTTGAACTGGAAAAGGGAGACCCGGTGCTGGATGTCCTTTCCGCCGCCGTGAAGAAAAACGCCGCCCTGGGGTACGACTACGTGGCCGCCCCGGCCAGTGCGGAACTGCTCTTCCTGCGCCATATGCCGGACAAGGCGCTGAAACCCTACTTCAACATCCTGCGCACCGTCGTTCTTACCTCCCGCCATGAAATGGACCCGGACATGATGGTGGAAGCCTCCCTTAAAATAGACGTGCACGGCAACGTGGAACATACCGCCGCGGGCGGCTTTGGTCCCGTGCATGCGCTGGACCGCGCCCTGCGGCGCGCCCTCACGCGCTGGTATCCGGAACTGGAGCAGATGCACCTGATTGACTATAAGGTGCGCGTTCTTTCCCCCACGCGGACGAATATTCCGGATGCCGCGGAGGAAAACGGCACCGGCTCCAACGTTCGCGTCCTCATTGAATCGTCGGACGGCGTAGCCACCTGGACCACGGTAGGCGTTTCCTACAACATCATTGAGGCCAGCCTGGAAGCCCTGGCGGATGCCGTGATCTACAAGCTCTACAAAACGGAGCAGGCCAGATGGCGTGCGGAATGCTGATGAACGGCGCTTCCTCCGGGGAGCTGGAAGCTGTTTTGTGTTGGTTGAAGTGCAAGCTGGCATCCCGACAGAAGAGGAAGGGATGCCCCTGATAAAATTCATTTAAATTTTACTTCATCCGGCGTGGGCATGTTTTCTGGAAGTTCAAAGGGAGGAATGGCGGGCCAATCGTAATGAAGCGGAGGGGATGTCTGTTCCGTGGTCAGGGGACGGCTTTCAGGTTGAAAATGAAGTACTTGCCTAATAGATGGGAATTCAGTTGCATAACAATGATTGTTAACATCGTACATCAATGTCCAGTTAACGGTTGAAAAAATGCCGTACCGTTTGTTTGTTCCATGTTGATCCCTTCTGGTGTATTCGCCCAACAAGGCTATTCCTTGGACAACCACGCATAAATACGGGCGGCTTCCCAGGCTTACAGGTTGTTGCCGCCCATTGCGGAAGATAAGTTCCTGGTTGAATGGAATGATCAGAACTGGAAGCCATCCGCAGGAGCCGGGCCATTCCGGGAACGTGGACAAATACTTCCATTCCCGCTGGACGACTGGCAGTTGATTTCTCGTGACCATCCATAAATAATCCCGGCAAAGAGGCAATTTTAACATCATCCGTAATAAATGGGGAGGCAGAGTATCGCGGTTGTAGGCCTCTATCAATTCCTCGCCGCAGTCGCGTATAAAACTCAATTCCCAAAGCTGGGAGGCCAAGTCCAGGCTCCGTTCCGTTTCACACCATTCCACCAGCTGCCGGTAGCTGCAGATATGGCTGACCGCCTCCCGGTTGATCTCCACCCATACCGTCTTGTTATTTGAAGACGGCATGGAGAACAAATTCACCCCGGCATGGACTTGCTGAAGAAGCGTCAACCCTAAAAGAAGGCGATAAATGGAAATACCGGGACGGCAAGTAAATATCCTTTTCATTTTTCTCTTTCTTTTCCCTTCTTCAGAAATTTGATATTGATGTAAACCAATAAATATGAATATTCATGTTAAAAATACGGGACCTATCTACTTGATTAACCATATGATGAGAAATCCTTGTAACAACAAGGCTGTTCGAGGCAAATGTGCGATTCTTGCCGGTTACCTTTCCATGCACCGGATTTGTTGTAAAAGGGAAAGGTCGTTTGCTGAATGGTTAATCAAGTATATAGGTCCCAAAATTTTAATAAAAATCATAAGCTATAAATCCATCTCGGCAACTAAAATAGAAACAATCGAAATCAGAATCCACGAAAATCCGTATATATTATTATTTTTTCTAAATACCAGAAAAAATCCTAATGACATTGAAAATAAAGAAAGAATGTAAATTATATACGAAAAGAGAAGCCGTGCCTCCAAATCACTATCTTTGATAAGAATTTTTCCAATGACTAAACAACAAGGATATATAATAAGGTAACCCCATTTCATTTGATAACCCAATTTCTCTCTACTGGTTGCATTTTTACATCTGTTCTGGCAGCTTCATCTACCATCCAATTTAAAACTACATCGTTCGTGGCTCCTGCATCTCCATGAGTACTATTTTCCAATTGAACAGGAGTTAAATTTGTTGAATTTTGATCCGGTTTTATATGTTGAAGTAATTTAACTTTTCTTCCGTTCAAGAATGATGCAAAAAGTATCACTGTTTTTCTTTTGAAAAGTTAAAATTTGAAGTTCTTGATCAGGCGCAACGGAATATTGCTTTGTTTCCTGCTTTCCTTCATGAGTCCAGAATGCGTTTGATATAGAGCCGGAAGAAGATATCCACACATAAAACAGATAGGGGCCCGGCTCACCTAAAGTTTCTGAAAATTTCCAGCCTTCCTGTTTTCGCTCTTCCAGAATATCCTTAACAGACGAATGCTGGATGGAGGTTGAATTGGCGGAATGATCACAACATGATAAGATCATAAAAATTCCCAGGAACATAGTTACCATAGATGATATTTTCATGATGGTTTACTGGTTAAGTTGGTATAAAAAGATATGTTCCCGCAGCTTCAAGATCAATCTCCACACCACCATAAGCGGGAATGCCTTCCTGTGTCAATTCAAGTCGGATTTCGATTTCACGCTGTCCGGTTTCACCTGTCCAAGAATAGTGACGTTATAATGCCTTTTCGTGGTCAGGGCGGCTTCTGAGGGATGCTTTTGCGTAGTGATGAGGGCCGATCAGGGTTGAAAAGACCGGATATTCGAGTTGATGTTGAAGCAGCTACGCAAGTCCCCGCCGATGCCGTACCCCGCAAGCTCCGGAGGACGAAGCAGGTTAGTTGGCGTGCGGAACGCTGCCGCTACGGTGGGTTACATGGATGCCGCCCCCGTTTCGGAAACATATTCGGAACCGTGGTACAGCAGTTTGCCATCCTTGATACTGAAGTACAAATCCGCATACCAGGCGTCGGCATGATAACTGATGAACAGCAGCGGCCTTCCTTCCTCGCATCCGTGAAACCAGTTTTTCAGGGCATCAGAGAAAACAATAATGCTGGAGCATCCCTGTTCGACAGTACCCCGCGTCAGGGTGCACGGCACCATCCTGCCCTGGATGTCCATGTACCATTGCTGGCGGTCCTTTTTGGCAAACAGGGACAGGGCGTGCATGTTCCCGTCCCGCTCGCACGCAATGTCCCACTGGTGGGCGTACGGCGGCCGTTCACCGTCTTCCAGGTCTCTTCTCGTTTCCCTGCACAGTGCGGGAGGTTGGACTGCTTCCATATAGACTTCCGGTTGGGAGGAAGTTACAAGCCCTGTCCATCCGGGATTGATGGAGGAAACGCTTTCGGCGGCCTGTTCGGGCGTAAATGTGCGGATGCCCTCGCTGCAAGGCACGGGCAGGGAGTAAAAGGGAGGAGGCGTTTTTTCTGTTTTACTTCTCCTTAACGCCTCCTTTTCTTTCCTGCTTCCCATGGGCGGCAGGAGGATTCCCTGTTCGGGATCGGGAAGCCGGAAAAATTTCCTTTCCGGGGGCTGTCCGGCATTGGGAATGAATTTAGGCCGTAAGCCGGCAGGAAGCGCCGTCAGGCTCATGGAGATGGCTATCCCCATGAGCGGAAGGAGGTAGAGGGTGAAAAACAACCCCCGTGATTTTTTGTACACGAGGAACCAATTGAAAAAACACACCATGAACACCAGTACCGACAGCGAAATAATCAACAGGAAAGTTTCATCAAGACGCAATGTTCTGGGAATGAGCAGGAACACGCCCCCGAAGAACAGGTACGCGAAAAGGAGATAGCTGGCAATGCATTTGCTCATGCCGTATTCGCTGCCCTGGAAAAACAGGTCGAATGAGATGATCTTCAGAAACAGGCTGGAACCTCGGTTGCCTTCTTTCCTGTGCTGGTCCATGATTCTATCCTGTAACTCATTTGTTCTTTTAAGTCAATCGGGTTGGAGGCGCAAGCCCAGCCGTTTTTATAGTCAGCCGGTCTTTCCGGAAAATGAATGCGGAAGTGCGGATGGAGGAAATGGCGGTATTTTCCCAGTTTCCGCCCGGCGGCCGCATCTGCCAGGGGGCAAATAAAACATTGACCGGCCGGGAGGGAAGTTTTATTCTGAAAGCCTCATTCAACCGGAGGAAGATTACAGCCGTGGAGGACGATATCATTTGTACAGAAAAAATCATTGCCGAACGCAAGACGTTCTTTCTTGATCTCAAGCAGAATGCGCGCGGCAAAGTGGTGCGTATTACGGAAAAGGTGAGTTCCAACAGGGACCGGATCATGGTGCCTGCGGAGATCCTTGACGACTTCATTGCCGCTCTCCAGGACATCCGGGAGACGATGAAGCAGCAGGGGGAATAAAGGCTCTTTCTTTTCTTTCAACCGTGCGGGACAGTTTCTGTCCCGTATTTTTTGATGCCCCCGGGCGGAGAGGCAGGCCGACAGACAAAAATCATTTTGTCTGAATTAGGCGTTGTCAAAAATAAAAAAGGGAGTACTTTTGCTCCCCGGTTTTTGCCGTTCCCTTTCTGTATTCCGGCGCCTATTGCGTCCCGGAGACGATATGTTTATTGCAACCATTAGTATTTCAGACACATGACGACACAACAGGAATTGACTCCGGAGCTGATACGGGCCGCGCTGACCACGGTTAAATTCCCGGGTTTCAGCCGCGACATCGTATCGTTCGGCCTCGTGAAGAAGATCGACATTGACGCCGAGAATAACGTCACGATCGATCTGGTGGTGGAAAGCAAGAATGCGGACATTCCCCGTTATATTTTTGAAGGCGTTCATGGCGTGATGAAGCACCTGCCCGGCGTGAAGCATTGCGACGTAAACATCGAACACAAGGCTCCGGAAGCCCGCAAGGGCATCAACGACGACCCCTCCTCCTGGAAGTCCTCCGTTCCCGGCGCAAAGCACGTGATCGCCGTGGCGTCCGGCAAGGGCGGCGTGGGCAAGTCCACCGTTTCCGCCAACCTGGCGGTGGCCCTGAGCAGGCTGGGATATTCCGTAGGGCTCGTGGACCTGGACATTTACGGTCCTTCCATGGCCCTGATGTTCGGCACCAAGGAAAGGCCCGGCGCCAATGAGAACGACGAATTCCTGCCCGTCACGGCCCACGGGGTGAAGCTTCTTTCCATGGGGCTGCTGATCAATGAAGCCGATCCCGTGGCGGTTCGCGGCCCGCTGGCTACGCGTTACGTCCAGCAGTTCCTGCGCAACGTGGAATGGGGGGACGTGGATTTCCTGATTCTGGACCTGCCTCCGGGCACAGGGGACATTCAGCTCACCATCGTCCAGACGGCTGAACTGGACGGCGTGGTCGTGGTCACTACTCCGCAGGAGGTGGCCCTGATCGACGCCCGCAAGGCGATCGGCCTCTTTGAACGGGTGGAAACCCCCATTCTGGGCGTGGTGGAGAACATGAGCTATTTCCAGTGCCCTTCCGACGGCAAGATTTACCATATCTTTGGCGAAGGCGGCGGCGAGCGGGAGGCCGCCAAGCTGGGCGTGCCTCTTCTCGGCAAAATTCCCCTGGACATGGCCACCCGTTCCGGCGGGGACGAAGGCCGCCCCGTAGCGTTGGAAGACCCGGAGCAGAATCCGGTTTCCGCGGCATTCCGCCAGGTGGCCGAGCGCTGCGCCCAGGTGGTGCTGAACCGCTGAATGCCCGGACGGGGCAGGAGGCCCCGGACAGGTTTATAATTTTTGTGGAATCGGGCCGGAGTCTCCACTTCCGGCCCGATCTGTCTGCCGGGATGCCCGGAATGTGGAAGGAAAATGATTTTTTATAAGGAAGAGACGATGAAAAGAACGTGGAATTTGCAGGAGATGAAAAAACTGATTCCGCTGGCGCTTCCGGTGCTGGTGGTGAACCTATCCATTGTGGGCATGGGGTGCGTGGACGCCATTGTGGCCGGGAGGGCCGGCGTGACGGACATGGCCGCCGTGGCGCTGGGGTCTTCCGTATATTTGCCCGTGACCCTCTTCGCCTGCGGCGTGCTGATGATCATCGGCCCCGTGATCGCCAACATGCGCGGCAAGAGCCATGAAAGCCGCGTGGGCTACATGACCAACCACGGCCTGTGGCTGGCGCTGATGCTCAGCCTGGTTTCCATGCCGGTCATTTATGCCCTGAGGAACGTGTTCGGCTGGATATCGGATGACGCCGCCATGTGCGAGATGGCCTCCGCCTACATGTTCGCCATCATGTGGGGACTGCCCGCCAACCTGGGATTCGTGGCTCTCAAGAGCCTGAACGAAGGCTCCAACATGACTCGGCCCGCCATGTACGTAGGGATATGCGGCCTGCTGCTCAACATTCCGCTGAACTATATGTTCGTCTTCGGCATGTACGGATTCCCCTGCATGGGTGGCGCGGGCTGCGGCGCGGCCACCGCCGTCATCTTCTACATTGAATTCCTGCTGATGTTTCTGCTGGTGTATTTCAACCCCAAGCACCGCCCGTACCGCAGGCACATCGTTTCCTGGCGGCGTCCCACGCCTTCCGTCATTACGCATCTGGTGCGGCTGGGCGTGCCGATCGGCATTTCCCAGCTGTGCGAGGTGATGCTCTTCTGCGCCGCCGCGCTGGTGCTGGCTCCCCTGGGCAAGACGCAGGTGGCCAGCCACCAGATAGCCGGGAACGTGGGCGGCCTGGTTTTCATGCTGCCCCTGTCCGTGGGGCTGGCGGCTTCCATCCGCGTGGCCTACCATCACGGCAAAAAAAATGTGGCCGGGACCCGGTCCGCCATTCTCTCCGCCTATGTGCTGGTGCTCAGCATCTGCCTGTGCACGATAGGCGGCATCATCCTTTTCCGCGAACAGATCGTGCATCTGTATAACGATTCGGAACTGATTGTCAGCACGGCCTCCGTCCTGCTGATCCTGGCGGCCGCCTACCAGCTCCCGGACTGCCTCCAGGTGCTTTCCGTCGGGGTGCTGAGGGGATTCCGGGATACCGCTTCCATTTCCATCATCACCTTCGTGTCGTACTGGATGGTGGGATTCCCCGTGTGCTACATTCTTGCCCGGACCGACTGGATTGTCCCGGCCATGGGCGCGCGAGGCGTCTGGATAGGGTTCATCGTCGGCCTTACCGTGGCGGCCGTGCTGCTGCTGTGGCGCGTGGTGCGCACCACGCGGCGCGAATTTGTCCTGATGCGGCGGGGCGGGGAGTAATCCTCCCCCGGCGCGGGCGTCCAGGGATGTTTATTTTTCCTGTTCCGCAGAGGATTGTCTCTTTCCGAGCCGTTTCAGGATATCCACGGCTTCCTGCGGGCGAGCCGCTTCCCTGAGTATAACTTTTTTCTTCCCGCCATATTCCAGAATAATGTCTCCGGCGCCGTTCCTGGCCGGATGCAGCCGCACGTTTCTGAGTTTGTGGAAGGAACGGGTATAAATGCTGCATCCTTTGAAAAACAGGGCTGCTTCTCCGGTAATGGCGATCAGGCGGCGGTCCGTCAGCACATAAAGGCTGTTGCGCCGGCTTGTCCGTTCCCGCCAGGGAGCGGAAAGCAGCCTCACGCCGCCGGCCAGGGCCAGCATGGCCGGAATGCCGCCGGCGATAACCCCTGCGAGGGAAAAATAAAGCAGGGAACCGGGAAGCTCTCCTTCCCAAAAATGGCCAGCGTCTTTCCGGACTGCCAGAATAAAGCACCACGGATAGACCAGAAGAATGATGCCGAAGAACATTCGCCTGGCGACGGGAAAAGTCCAGTACCGGTCTGCGGGACGGCTTTTCCATAGAATCCGTTCCCCGGGCTTGAGCTTGCGCGCCAGGAGTTCTTCCGCAGTGGGGATATGGTCGGGGCATCCTCCGTGCATGCCTGATTTATAGCCGGAAAACAATGTGTGTCAATGTTGCGGAGGGCAGGTGCGGGCGCGGCTCATGGCTTCCGCCTGACCTGGGGATGGCGGGCGGCGGGAAACTTTCCGTTTCAAGGGGTCTTTTTCTGAACTGGAGTAATGCAAGCTCTATTCCCTCCCATGATGTAAAGAGGATGTTATTGTTTTTAAAAGATATTGAATGAGAAAGAATTATGAATATCTGGCCTTTTTTCTCCTTTTATCTTGTGAAGGCTCATGATTCGCTGTAGTTTGGAAGCCCTGTACGATTAAGATTTTCACATGTCATTATCCATTAAATCTGAGCAGGAGTGCCGCTGGGATATTGCATCCCTTGGCGAAGTGATGCTGAGGCTGGACCCCGGCGAAGGCCGCATTCATACCACGCGTTCCTTCCGCGTCTGCGAAGGCGGCGGGGAATACAACGTGGCCCGCGGTCTGAGGCGCTGTTTCAGGATGAGGGGCGCCATCGTCACCGCCATCTGCGACAATCCCGTAGGGCGGCTTCTGGAGGACTGCATGCTTCAGGGCGGACTGGACCTGGATTACGTGAAATGGGCCCCCTTTGACGGCATCGGCCGCGACTGCCGCGTGGGCCTGAATTTCACGGAACGCGGCTATGGCGTGCGCGCCGCCGTAGGCTGTTCCGACCGCGGACTGAGCGCCGCCTGCCAGATGAAGCCCGGCGACGTGGACTGGGACGCCCTGTTCGGCAGGGACGGCGTGCGCTGGTTCCATACCGGCGGCATTTATGCGGGACTTTCCGAAACGACGAGCGACGTGGTGCTGGAAGCCGTCCAGGCCGCCCGCAAGCACGGCACGGTCGTTTCCTATGACCTGAACTACCGCCCCTCCTTGTGGAAGAGCATCGGCGGCCAGAAGCGCGCCCAGGAGGTAAACCGGGCCATCGCTCCCTTTGTGGACGTCATGATCGGCAATGAGGAGGACTTCCAGGCGTCCCTGGGCCTTTCCATCGAAGGGGCCACGGAGGATTTCTCCCATATCGACCAGGGTTCCTACCGGCAGATGATCCGCCGCGCAGTGGCGGAATTCGGCTTCAAGGCCGCCGCCACGACATTGCGCGTGGCCCGCACGGCCACCTTCAACGACTGGGCGGCCATGCTGTACTGCGACGGGGAGTTTTATGATTCCATCTCCTTCCCGAATCTGGAAATCCTGGACCGCGTGGGCGGTGGAGATTCCTTCGCCTCCGGCCTGATTTACGGGCTGATGAGCGGGAAGGGCCCCCAGTACGCCGTGAACTGCGGATGCGCCCACGGTGCGCTGGCTATGACCACTCCGGGGGATACCTCCACGGCCTCCCTGGCGGAAGTGGAAAAAGTCATGAAGGGCGGCACCGCCCGCGTGGACCGCTAACCTTTATCTTATCCTGTTATGATTGAAAGCTGGAGATGGTACGGTCCGGGGGACCCGATTACGCTGAGGGACATCCGCCAGGCGGGCGCTTCCGGAATCGTGACGGCCCTGCATGAAGTGAAGTGCGGAGACCTCTGGACGGAAGAAGCCGTGGCCGAACGGGTCCGGATGATCGAGGAGCAGGGCATGAACTGGGTGGTGGCGGAAAGCATCGCCGTCCATGAGGATATCAAGACGCGTTCCGGGAACTGGAAGCATTACCTGGAAGTGTACAAGCAGAGCCTCCGCAACCTCGCCGGGGGCGGGGTGAAGGTGGTCTGCTACAACTTCATGCCCGTTCTGGACTGGACGCGCTCCGATCTGGCTTTTCCGATGGAAGACGGCAGCAGCGTGCTGAAATATGATTCCGCCCGCGTGGCCGCCTTCGACCTGTTCATTTTGGAGCGTCCCGGGGCGGAAGGGGACTATTCCCCGGAGACCCTGGACCGGGCGCGCAGCCTTTTCCAGTCCCTGGACGGGGAGGGCCGCCGTGCGCTGGCGGATTCCATCCTGCTGGGGCTTCCCGGCACGGTGGACGACCTGACGCCGGAGCAGTTCAAGGACATGCTCAAACGCTATGAGGGCATCGACGACGCCCGCCTGCGGCAAAACCTGTACGACTTTCTCAACGAGATCATGCCCGTCTGCGAGGAAACGGGCATCCGCATGGCCATCCATCCAGACGATCCGCCCCGGCCCATCTTCGGGCTGCCCCGCATCATGAGCGATGAGGAGGACATGCGCCGGATGATCCGGGAAGTGCCCTCCATGCACTCCGGGTTCACGCTCTGCACCGGCTCCCTGGGCGGCCTGTATTCCAACTCCCCGCACCTGCTGATGGAGGAATTTGCGGACCGCGTTTACTTCGCCCACTTCCGCAACACGGTGTTTGACGCGGACCATGAAAGCTTCCGGGAATCCGGCTCCCACCTCTGCGGGCACACGGACATGGCCTACGCCATGCAGTGCCTCATCAACGAGGAAAACCGCCGGAAGGCGGAAGGCTTGGAAAACTGGCGCATTCCCGTGCGCCCGGACCACGGCAAGCTGATGGACATCGACTTGGAAAAGAAATGTTACGCCGGGTATTCCTACGGCGGCCGCGTCATCGGCCTGGCGGAACTCCGCGGACTGGCCATGGGCCTGCAATCCTTCCGCCCGCTGGTCGGGAAAAACGCCCTGGTCACCGGGGCCGCCGGGGTTCTCTGCTCCGTCATGGCCCGCGACCTGCTGAAGGCCGGGGCCAGGGTGGCCCTGCTGGGCCGCACCCGTTCCAAGCTGGAAGAACTCCAGCGGAAGCTGGCGGAGGAAGGGCTCACCCGGACCCTCGTCATCGCGGCGGACGTGCTGGACAAGGCGCAGTTGGAGGAAGCCGCCACCCTGCTGGAAAACACCTGGGGACGGCTGGACATCCTGGTGAACGGGGCCGGAGGCAACGATCCGCGCGGGACCACCCCCGCGGAGCAGTGCATGCCGGACACCCCGGCGGAGCAAGGCTTCTTCGGCATGGACATGCAGGGCTTTGAATACGTCAACCGTCTCAACATGATCGGCACCATTCTTCCCTCTCAGGTCTTCGGAAAACTGCTGGCCGCTTCCGGCGGCTGCATTGTCAACATCTCTTCCATGGCCGCATTCCAGCCACTGACCAAAGTCGGGGCCTACGGGGCCGCAAAAGCCGCCGTGGACAACTTCACCAAATGGCTGGCCACACACCTGGCTCCTCTGGGCGTGCGCGTCAACGCCATCGCTCCCGGCTTCTTCATTACGGACCAGAACCGCTTCCTGATGATGGAAAAGGACGGGGAAACGCCTACGCCGCGCGGGCGCAAGGTGCTTGCCAAGACGCCCATGCACCGCTTCGGCGAGCCCGGCGACCTGTGCGGAGCCCTGCAATTCCTGGTGTCTCCTTCCGCCTCTTTCGTGACGGGGACCATCATCCCCGTGGACGGCGGTTTCCTGGCCTATTCCGGAGTGTAACCATCAAACATCCTTCCTCCCATGTTCATCGACGACGACTTTCTGCTGGACACCCCCCAGGCGAAGACGCTTTTCCATGAGTACGCCGAACACCAGCCGATCATTGACTACCACTCCCACCTGGACGCCGCCGCCATCGCGGACAACCGCCAGTTCTCCAACATCGCCCAGCTCTGGCTGGACGGTGACCATTACAAGTGGCGCGCCATGAGGACCAACGGCATTCCGGAGCGCCTGTGCTCCGGAGACGCCCCAGACCGGGAAAAATACGACGCCTGGGCCGCCACCGTGCCCCGGCTGCTTCGCAACCCCCTGTACCACTGGACGCATCTGGAACTCCGGAGGCCCTTCGGAATCACCGGAACCCTCTTCGGTCCGGATACCGCCGGGGATATCTGGGAAAAGACCTCCGCCATGCTCCAGTCCGGCTCCCTGGGGGCCCTGGACATTCTGAAAAAGATGAACGTGGAAGCCGTCTGCACGACGGACGATCCCTGCGACGACCTGGCCGCCCACCGGCGGCACGCCGCTTCCGGGGATTCCGTGAAGCTGCTCCCCACCTTCAGGCCGGACAAGGCGCGCGCCATCCATCAGGGCAGGGCATGGATGGAATGGGTGGACCGTCTGGAACGGGCTTCCGGCATGGAAATCCGTGATCTGGCCGCATTCCAAAAAGCCCTTGCCTCCCGGCACGCCTGGTTTGCGCGGAACGGTTGCAAGCTGTCGGACCACTCCCTGGAAGCGTTCGATGATGAAAGCCTGTCAGAAGAGGAGGCCGCCGCCCTCTTTGCCGCCGCCCGGCAGGGCGGGGAAGTGGCGGGACGGGATGCCGCCAGGTTTTCCAACTACCTGATGGACTTCCTTGCCGGACTTGACGCGGCCGCGGGCTGGGTCCGCCAGCTCCATGTGGGCGCCTTGCGCAACCCCAACGGGGCGGCCCTGCGGGATCTGGGGCCGGACACGGGCTTTGACGCCATTGCGGACTTCACGTACATCGCCCCTCTGGGCCGCCTGCTGGACCGCTCCGCGCAGAAGGGAACGCTGCCGCGCACCATCCTGTACAACCTGAATCCGCGGGACAATGCCGCCCTGGCCGTGCTCTGCGGCAGTTTTCAGGACGGAGTCACGGCCGGCAAAATGCAGTACGGCGCCGCCTGGTGGTTCCTGGACCAGATGGACGGCATGACCCGCCATCTGGAGACCCTCAGCCAGCTCGGCATGCTCTCCCGCTTCGTGGGAATGCTGACGGACAGCCGCAGCCTGCTCAGCTACACGCGGCATGAATACTTCCGCCGCATTTTGTGCCGCATGCTGGGCAGGGACATGGCCCAGGGCCTGGTCCCGGACGACATGGACATGGTCGGCTCCCTGGCGGCGGACATCTCCTACAACAACGCCAAACAATACTTCAACTTTTAAACCATGAACACATTATTGGAAAAACTGTCCGCCATCAGGCTCGTTCCCGTCGTTGTCATCAACGATGCGGAAAAAGCCGTTCCCCTCGCCAGGGCCCTGATGGACAACGGCTGCGGCTGCATGGAAATCACGTTCCGTACGGCTGCCGCCGCGGAAGCCATCGCCCGCATCTCCCGCGAGGTGCCGGACATGCTGGTGGGGGCGGGCACGCTGCTGACGCCGGAACAGGTGGAGCAGGCGCGCCATGCCGGGGCCTCCTTCGGCGTGGCTCCCGGTTTTGATCCCCTGGTGGTGAAAGCCGCCTCCGCCCTGGGCTTTCCCTTCGTTCCGGGCGTCTCTACGGCTTCGGAAATGAGCCAGGCCCTCTCCCTGGGGTGCCTGTTCCAGAAATTCTTCCCGGCGGAAGCCGCAGGTGGCGTCAAGATGCTCAAATCCCTGCTGGGAGCCTTCCGGCACACGGGCGTGCGCATCATGCCCACGGGCGGCATCCATGCCGGCAACATAGGCTCCTGGCTTGAAATTCCAGAAGTGGCCGCCTGCGGCGGTTCCTGGATTTGCGAGCCGTCCCTGATCCAGTCCTCCGAATGGGAGGAAATAGGCCGCAGAACCCGGGAAGCCCTCCGGGCCCTGTAGGCGGAAAACAGCATCAATCCAAACAATCCCCCGCTTATGATTCAAGAACAACCCAGGCAGGACTCCTTCCGGTGGATGATCCTTTTCATGCTCTTTGCAGCTACGACGATCAATTACCTGGACCGCCAGATACTCTCCATCCTGAAGCCCATCCTGGACGTCGAGCTGGGATGGACGGACGCCCAATACGGCATGATCATGTCCATTTTCCAGGCCTCCTACGCCATCGGCCTGACCATGTTCGGCTGGATTATCGACAAGTACGGAGCCCGCATGGGCTTTGCCATCTCCATCATCTGGTGGAGTGTGGGGGCCATCTCCCACGCTTTTGCCGTGGGCGTCAAATCCATGGGCCTCAGCCGCATCATTCTGGGGCTGGGTGAAGGCGGCAACTTCCCCGCCAGCATCAAGACGGTGACCAACTGGTTTACCTCCGGGGAGCGCGTATTCGCCACCACCCTGTTCAACTCCGGCGCGAACGTGGGCGCCCTGGTGGCTCCGGCTACCATCCCGTTCATCGCCGCCGCTTGGGGCTGGCAGTCGGCGTTCATCGCGGCCGGCGTGCTGGGCTTCATCTGGGTGGCCTTCTGGCTCCGGATGCCAAAGGAACCGCGCGTGAAACTGGCGGAGGAATCCTCCGCACTGGCGCGGGCGGAAAAGGAAGAGGCCAGGGAATCCATCCCCTGGAGAAAACTTCTCACCTACAGGCAGGCATGGAGCCTCATCATCGTCCGCTTCCTGACGGACCCCATCTGGTGGTTCTTCCTCTTCTGGCTGCCCGACTTCTTCAACAAGCACTTCGGCTACAACATCAAGGAATCCGCCCTGCCGCTGATCGTCATTTACGCGCTGGTGACCGTCCTCAGCATCATCGGCGGCTCCCTGACCAAGTACCTGGCGGGGCGCGGATGGAGCCTGAACAAGGTCAGGAAAATCTCCATGCTCATCTTTGCCTGCTGCGTGCTTCCGGTCATCTTTGTCCAGTACTTCGACATGTGGACCATCGTAGCCGTGCTCGGACTGGCGGGAGGCGCCCACCAGGCGTGGTCCGCCAGCGTGTATACCCTGGGGTCCGACATGTTCCCCAAGTCGGACGTGGCGTCCATCACCGGCCTTTCCGGCATGGCCGGACAGATCGGCAGCGTGCTGTTCCAGACGGCCGTGGGCTTTACGCTGTCCCACTTCGTAGCGCTGGGCAATCCTTCCCACGGCTATGACATCATCTTCGTCGTCTGCGGATGCGCCTATCTGGCCGCCTTCATCATCTTCAGCCTGATCGTTCCCAAAATCAACATGGTGGAGTCCAGGGAAAGCTGAGCTTCCGGACATCTTCCTCCGGACCTTCCCACGGGTGCGGCTTGCCCGTGGGGATGGTTCCGGCCTGGCGACGGCGTGCGGAAGAAAATCCCGCGCGCCGTCGTCATTTTACTCCGCTCCTTGCGGGCAGGGACGCTGGAGTACATGCCATGTGAAGCATGACGGTGCTTCTCCGGAGGCGGGCCGCCGCCGGGAATGATGCTGATTCCCGGTCTTTTACCTTCAAAGAACATGTGAGGGAGGAAAAAGTCCCTCCCGGCATGTTGAAAATACTGCTCGGAGAAAAAAATCCTCTTGGACTGGGGAGGTTTTTTACCGGAAAAGCCGGGAGTTTCTCTTTCCCCCCTTGTTGAATAGCCATTCACGAGAATCGGCATTTCTGCCGTGTTTTTTATAACCGGAATTCCCCGGTGATTGAGGGGGCCGCATTCCTGGATGTTTCCTCCGGAGCGCGGGGAGATTTGGCCGGAAAAGAAGTTTAAAAAACAGGCTGTCCCGGATTTCCGGAACAGCCTGTGAATGGATTGATAAAGTATTCGTCTGTCCTTAATCGACGCGCTCCACTTTCACGGAGTGGGCCTGGCCGTTGATGACGATGGTCAGGTCGCGGGAGCCGGAGGGGCCGCTCACCTGGGCGGTGATGCCGTTGTCAATAACCGTCATGGACGGTGCGGCGGCAGCGGGGGCGGCGTTCACTTGGACGGGGGTCTCCGGCTGCGGTTCGGGCTTCTTGTAGAAGTCTTCCACCTGCTGGGGGAACATGGCGTAAATCACGCAATGCTCGTCGTCCGTGGGCAGGCCCTTTTCCGCAAGCTTCCTGCGCAGGTTTTCCATGTCGGGCTTGATCAGGTCCGCCGGGCGGCAGGTGATCGGTTCCTTGCCCATCTTTTCCGCACAGAGTTTCTGCACTTCCGGATCCACGGGGGCGGGGGTGCGGCCATAATAACCCAGGGCGATGTCCGCCGCCTGGGGCGTGATGTTCTTCCAGCGGCCGAACTTGACGTTCAGCATGGACTGCACGCCCACGATCTGGGAGGTGGGCGTCACCAGCGGAATCCAGCCCAGGGCTTTGCGGACCACGGGGATTTCCGCAAACACTTCTTCAAACTTGTCTTCCATGCCCTGTTCCTTGAGCTGGGTGCGGAAGTTGGAAAGCATGCCGCCGGGAACCTGGTAGCGCAGCGTGTCGGAATCCACCACCTCGTTGCGGTGGGAGGTGAATTTGCCCAGTTCGTCGTAAATGGGCTTGAGCATTTCAGACACCTCAATGAGCTTGTCCGTATCGTAATCCGGCTTGCGGGAATTGCCGTTGAGCAGGGCGAGCATGCGCAGGCAGTCCGGCTGTCCCGTGCCGTTGGCGAAGGGGGAGATGGATACGTCGCAGGCGTCCACCCCGGCGTCAATCGCGCTGAGGTAGGTGGAGGCGCCGAGTCCGGCGGTATCGTGCGTGTGAATCCAGACGGGAATATTCAGGTCCTTCTTCAGAGCGCTGACCAGTTCATGCGTCACGTAGGGAGGGATGAGGCCGGCCATGTCCTTGATGACGATGGCGTCCGCGCCCATGTCCGCCAGTTCGCGGCCCATGTCCACGAAGCTTTGCGTGGTATGCACGGGGGAAGTCGTGTAGCAGATGGTGCCGTGCGCCTGAGCTCCGGCCTTCTTGGCGGCGCGGATGGAGGTTTCCATGTTGCGCGGGTCGTTCACGCAGTCGAAAATGCGGAAAATATTCATGCCGTGCTTGGCGCTCATGGCCACGAAGGCTTCCACCACGTCATCCGCGTAATTGGTGTAGCCCACAATGTTCTGGCCGCGCAGAAGCATCATGTGGGGCGTTTTGGGGGCGGCCTTCTTCAGGGCGTCCAGACGGTCGAACGGCCATTCCTTCAGGAAGCGAAGGCCGGCGTCGATGGTGGCTCCGCCCCAGGTCTCCAGGGCGCTGAAGCCCATGGAATCGAGGATGGGGGCGATGGGCAGCATGTCTGCCGTCTTCATGCGGGTGGCCGCCAGGGACTGGTGGCCGTCGCGCAGAACGGTACAGTTGAATGTAACAGGATTCATATTTATTTAACGATCGTTAAAAATTGAAGGGGGTGGCTTCTTGAAAAGAATTGTCTCACACGAGTTTGAGGAGGTCAAGCTTACAAGAGTAAAATTTAGAATGATTCCAATAAAATTCAGTTATTGTACGGGAGCCATCAACCTGGCAAGGTTGCATAGCATTTTGAATCCCAGCGATTTTTTGTTGTAGTCCTCCAGGGATTCCCGGACGGACGAGTAAAAGTCTTTTTCCAGCATGGCCTGTACCTCCGCACACACGCCGGGATCGCGGACAATGGCGGTGAGCTCGAAGTTCAGGGCCAGGGAGCGGTTGTCCAGGTTGGCCGTTCCCACGGTGGCGATATCGTCGTCCATCAGGATCACCTTCTGGTGCAGGAAGCCCTTTTTGTAAGCCCAAAGCTGGATGCCGTAGGTATCCAGGTCACGCAGGAAGGTGAAGGAGGAAAGCTTCACCAGAATGTGGTCCGCCCGTTCCGGGCGCAGGATGCGCACGTCCACATTCCGCAGGGCGGCCGCCTGGAGGGCGGACATCACGCCTTCGTCCGGCACGAAATAGGGCGTGGAAATCCACAGGCGGTGCGTAGCCCGGTTCGCCAGGGCGATGATGGTGGTCTTCCACGCAGGAATCACGTCCGCCGGGCCGGAAGGCAGCACCAGCACGGTTTTATCCTCCGGCTGGGGCGTGATGTCCCAGCACAGGCGGGGGAAGGTGGACGGGGTGGATTTCGACATGGTGGCCCAGTTCCAGTCTTCCAGGAAGCTGATCTGGGTTTGCTGGACGGAGGGGCCGTGAAGCTGGATGAACGTGTCTCTCCAATACCCCAGCGCCCCCTTTCCCAGATACTCCCGGCCGATGTTCATGCCCCCGATGAAGGCGGTGGAGCCGTCCACGACCACCAGCTTCCGGTGGTTCCGGAAATTCAGGCGCAGGACGTTGCTCAGGAAGTGGCGCTTTCCGTTGAACGGCTCGATCTTTACCCCCTCTTTCCGCAGGGCGGAAATATAGCCGGGCGGTAGTTTGTGGGAGCCTATTTCATCATACAGCATGTAAATGTGGATGCCGTCCCGCGCCCGCTCAATCAGCAGGTTTTTCAGGTTCCGGCCCACGGAATCGTTCTTGATGATGAAAAACTCGATCAGGATGTACCGCTCCGCCTTCTTGATGGCGTCGTAAATGCGGGGAAAGGCGTTGTCCGCGTCGATCAGGAGCTGGCAGGAATTGCCCCTGCACACCGGCAGCCGCACGATGTCCCCCAGCGTCTGCATGATCTCCCCCGCCGTGTCCGCGGAGCGGATGGCGTACGGCTTCATGCAGTTCGTGATCTTGTCCGTCAGCTCCCCCCACGGGGACTCGGAATCCGTCTGCCTGCGCCGCGTCTCCACGTAGCCGCTGAAGGTGCGCCGCCCCAGAATCAGATAAAAGGGCACGGCGATGTAGGGGAAGGCCAGCAGGGAAATCAGCCACGCGATGGTGCCCTGGGGCGTGCGCGTGTGGAGCAGGGCCGGAATCAGGCAGAATGCCCCGGCTATGTGGCACAGGGCGGCGAATCCCAAATATGGCTCGTCAGGTATGAGCATGGAAATCATGGAACGCGTAACGGAAAAAATACAGGGGCGGGGAATAGTGAAAAGGCTGGCTTTTGGTGCTGGAGATGGTACTAAAGTGGCGCATGCTCGTATTATCACGGGCCAAGGGCTGAGAAAAGCGCAAATTACGGAAATGAAGCAGTATTTGGAACTTTTGGACGACGTTTTGACCCATGGGGTGGGGCGGGAGGACCGGACCGGGACGGGCACCATCGGCGTGTTCGGCAGGCAGAGCAGGTATGACCTGCGCGACGGTTTTCCGTGCCTGACCACCAAGAAGCTCCACCTGCGCTCCATCATTTACGAACTGCTCTGGTTCCTGAAAGGGGAGACCAACATCAAATTCCTGAAAGACAACGGCGTCAGCATCTGGGACGAATGGGCCGATGAAAACGGCGAGCTTGGCCCCGTGTATGGCGCGCAGTGGCGCTGCTGGCCCGGCGAGGACGGACGTCCCATCGACCAGATTGCCAGGCTGATAGACGGTCTGAAAAACAACCCGTGGTCGCGCCGCCACATCGTCAGCGCCTGGAACGTGGCCCTGGTGGATGACATGGCCCTCCCGCCGTGCCATTCCCTCTTTCAGTTCTGCGTGATTCCCGCCCAGCCGGGAGAGGAAAGGCACGGCCTTTCCCTGCAGCTCTACCAGCGCAGCGCGGACCTCTTCCTGGGGGTGCCGTTCAACATTGCCTCCTATGCCCTGCTGCTGCTCATGACGGCGCAGGTGTGCGGCTATGAGGCCAGGGAATTCATTCATACCTTCGGGGACCTGCACCTGTACCGCAACCATCTGGACCAGGCGCGGGAGCAATTGGCCCGCACGCCGCGCCCGCTTCCGGTAATGAAACTCAATCCGGACGTCAGGACCATTGACGGATTCCGTTACGAGGACTTCCAACTTACCGGATACGATCCACTGCCGCACATCAAGGCTCCCATTTCCGTATAATTCCGCCCACCTCATTCCCTGACCATCATGTCACAGCCCGTCACTTACACAGGAGTGGTCGCCATGGCGTCCGGCCGCGGCATCGGCTACCGGGGCGCGCTGCCCTGGCATTTGCCGGACGACCTGAAGACCTTCAAGCGCATTACCACGGGACATCCCGTCCTGATGGGCCGCAAAACCTATGAAAGCATCGGCAGGCCGCTCCCCGGGCGCCAGAACATCGTGCTGACCCGCGATCCGTCCTGGACGGCGGAAGGAGTGGACGTCATTCATTCCGTGGAGGAACTGAAGCGTCTTCCCCTGATGGACCCGGAAGTCATGGTCATCGGCGGTGCGGAAATCTTTTCCCTGATGATGCCGCTCATGTCCCGCATGTGGGTTTCCCATATCAGGGGAGAATATCCGGCGGATACGTGGCTGCCGCCGTTTGAAGACCGTTTCCGGTCAGCAAATCTGCACGAACAATTTGAAGGGTTTGACCTGTTTTTGTACGAATAGGGGATTCCGAATCCGCTGGCAATGGAATTTATTGACAATAAATGTTTTATTTTTATAAGGCATTGATAATAATTAATATGCTCCAATTCTGATATTTTTTGAATATTCCTGTTTGTTCATGACCGTCTTGGAATTATAAAGACGGTTAATAACAGATCAAAAACGCGGATTCGGAATCCGTTACATTATCCGCGTATGAAAACTGTTCTGTCCCTGCTGGTTGTTTTGTGCAGTACGGCGTCCTTTTCCCTGGGAGCCTCCCTGTATTATTCCGGTTCCAATGACGGCTGGTGGGAAACGGCCGGCAATTGGAAAACGGATTCTCCGGACGGCCCCGCGTCCGCATCAAAACCCGCCACGGGAGATACCGTGTACATCGGCGCCGGAGGAAACATCAACGTCAAGATAGGGAGCAACGGAGGGAGCAATACGTTCTACGGCATGAATATCAATATCGCAGAGGGGAGCACCCTGACGGTGACGACCAACGATGCGAAATTCTGGGGTTCCACCTTCACCATCGGCTCCGCGGATGGCCTGATTTTCACAAACAACGTATGGGGGGATTATAAAAACGGCGCTCCTGCGGTAGGTCGCCAGCCCCTTACGTTCAACCTGGGCCTGGAAGGTTCCGTGGCGTACCAGGCCAATTTCAACAGTTCGTCAAGCGCCCACTTCAATTTAAACGGTTCCCTGGACATTCTGGAAGGAGGGGAATTCTCCATCCAGCGCAGGGATTTGATGAGCTTCGGGACCAATGGAGATGCCCTGTCATTGAATTTTTCCAATTTCCAGGTGAACTTTGAAGCCGGAGAAGTTTCCACCCTCTATGACCAGTCTGCGGAACTGACCGCCACCAGGGAGGACCTGGGCAAGTACAAGCTGGTTTATGACGCCGACGGCAAGAAGCTGTATGTGGAATACCTGACGGTCTCCCGGGCCGTTCCGGAACCTTCCGTTTCCCTCCTGGGCCTCCT